>Ga0116226_10000312_pt1 | contig 40654 bp, 34 predicted proteins | sample S1TSphfallax_FD_89692 | JGI IMG/M metagenome (GOLD analysis project Ga0116226, IMG submission 89692) | Host-associated microbial communities from peat moss isolated from Minnesota, USA - S1T2_Fa - Sphagnum fallax MG | ecosystem: Host-associated > Plants > Peat moss > Unclassified | place: USA... | reverse complement strand
TAAGAGAAATGGTATCAGTCACCATAGAGGATCCTGCGCCTCGCCGCAGATGCGCTGACGCTGGAAAGGCACGCCAGCCATCCGCGCCTCGATGATGCCGACGCGGCGTTCGATATAAGCGCTCGGATGGGACGCCGAGGATTTCAGCGGTGAGGGCAGCACAGCCGCCAGGATCGCCGCCTCGCGCCGGCTTAAAGTTCGGGCCGAATGGTGGAAGGCGGCTTGCGACGCCGCCTCGACACCATAGATGCCCGGCCCCCATTCGATGATGTTGAGATAGATCTCGATGATGCGCTTCTTTGGCAGCAGCGCCTCGATCAGTACCGTGAGCGGTGCCTCCAACCCCTTGCGGAGGAATGTGCGGCCCGGCCAGAGGAAAAGGTTCTTCGCGGTCTGCATCGAGATGGTCGAGGCACCGCGCAATTTACCCTCGCCCTCTTCCAAGCGTTCGAAATCCGTGTCCATCGCCTGCCAGTCGAAACCGTGATGGCGGCAGAATTTGGCATCTTCCGAGGCGATCACGGCGCGGAACATGTCGGGTGCTATGGCATCGGCGTCGATCCATTGGCGGATGATCGGCTGGCCTTGCAGCTGTCGGATCACCATCAAGGGGGTGATCGGCGGCCGCACGAAACGGTAAAGATCGATCACCACCACCAACAGCAGGGTCAGCAGGCTCAGGCCAAAAAAGATCCAACTGATAATCCGCCGCATCCATCCTCGCTTATGCCGACTGCTCTTGCGCCGCCCGCGGCTTCATCACGGAGACTCGGTAACTAGAGCGCGATGACATTAGATTGACGCGAATCCGCGTCAATGTAATGTCTGAATCGCCCTCTAAACCATTGAATTAGAGGCTGATTCAGCTAATAGATTTAATCGCAAAGCGATTCAATCTATTGGCATCAGGCTCTAGTACTAAAATATAACACCAACGTATAGTATCGGCGATCGAGTATTTTGTCCCTATTTCGGGATAACAGTACCAAGAATCGTTGCAATAGAGTATACCAGCCCAATCTGTCAGGCGTCGTAGAGTACTGGCCTATTCAAAATTATGGAACGGTGCGCAATGAAGATTCGTAGTGTCTCCCAACGCCTGGTCATTCAGCTGGTCTTGAGCACCCTGATGCTGCTGGTTATTTCGGCTTTTTCCGTTGTCGGGATCAGACAGGCGATTCTCAACGGCAAGATCGCCATGACACGGAATATGGTCGAAGCAGCGCGCAATACGGCAAAAAATTTCTATGACCAGTCGCGGTCGGGCGCCTATGACGATAAGACCGCTCAGGACCTGGCACGCTCGGCGATCCGCGCCATGCGCTATGACAATGGTAATTACGTCTTTGTCTATGGTGTCGATGGGGAGGCCAAGGTTCTGGCGCCGGCGCCCGAGCGGGAGGGCAAAAATCTCATCGAAATGAAGGATGTCAATGGCTTTTCTTTCCTCAAGGCCCTGATCGAGGTCGCCGAGAAGGGTGGTGGCGAAGTCTATTATTCCTACCCGAGACCGGGCGAGAAGGACGGTACGCCGAAAGTTTCGTCGTCCATGCTGTTCGAGCCATGGCACTGGATGATCGGCACGGGTGTCTATCTCGATGATGTCGAGGCCAGCTTCTGGCGCGCGGTGCTTAATGTGTCGCTGATCTCGCTGGGCGGTCTGGCGGTACTGAGTTTCACCGCCTTCGCAACCTGGCGTGCTATCGCGCCGCCAATCAGTTCTCTGGCCAAGGTCACCTTGAATATCGGCGCTGGAAATTATAATTCGGTGATACCGGCGGTCGACCGGGTCGATGAAATTGGCGTTCTCGCGCGCGCGATGGTCGATTTTACCGAGCATGCCCGTCAGGCCGAAGCGCTGCGCGAGGAACAGAGCGCACAGCAGACGGCCCGGGAACAACGCGCCCTCAAGCTCGAAGCCCTGTCACACGCGTTTGACGGAGCGATTTCCTCGGTTGTCAGCGCCATGTCGGAGGCCAGCCATGGCCTGACGGATACGGCGCAATCCATGGCCTCGACTGCCGACGAAACCCATCGTCAAGCCGACGCTGTCGCGCTGTCTTCAAGCCATGCTGCCGAAAATGTCCAGACCGTGGCGGCCGCCGCCGAGGAATTGACCGCCTCGATCCAGGAGATCAGCCGTCAGGTGGGCGATGCGGCGCGGATATCCGTTGCCGCATCGGAAGAAACCGTCCGCACCAACAGCATGGTGCAGTCCCTGGCAGCCAGCGCCGAGCGGATCGGTGAGGTTGTCAACCTGATCAATGACATCGCCAGTCAGACCAATCTGCTGGCGCTTAATGCCACCATCGAGGCGGCGCGCGCCGGTGAGGCCGGTAAGGGCTTCGCCGTCGTGGCCGGCGAGGTCAAACATCTCGCCACCCAGACCGCGCGGGCCACCGACGATATCAATCGGCAGATCAGCACGGTTCAGGGCGAGACCCGCCAGGCGGTGGAGGCGATCCGCAATATCGGCAGTGTTATCGATCAGATCCGCGAGATCTCCACCACCATCGCCGCGGCGGTCGAGGAGCAGGGTGTGGCGACGCGCGGTATCGCCGAGAATGTCCAGCGCGCCGCCGAGGGCACCCAGGCGGTTTCCAGAACAATCAAGGGTGTCTCGGCCGCCGCCGAGTCGACGGGCCAGGCCGCCAATGGCGTCATGGGTTCGGCCAGGGAAATGGCGCAACGATCGTCGGTGCTGCAGCGTGAAGTGGTCAAATATCTCGAAGACGTGCGCGTGCTGTAGGATCGGTCCTACAGCAGGATGACCTGGCGGATCGCCTGCCCGTCATGCAGACGGTCAAATCCTTCATTGATGTCGTCCAGACGCAAATGGCCGCTCATCAACCGGTCGATCGGCAGGGCGCCGCGGCGGAACAGGGCGATGAAGCGCGGAATGTCGCGGGTCGGCACACAGGTGCCGATATAGCTGCCCCGCACACTGCGTTCCTCGGCGACCAGACTGACCAGCGGCAGCGCCAGCCGCGCCGACGGGGGCGGTAAGCCTGCCGTGACCGTGGTGCCGCCGCGCCGCGTTATCGTCCAGGCCAGTTCCATGGCGCGGGCCGCACCGGCCATCTCGAACGCGAAATCCACCCCGCCCCGGGTCAAAGCGCGGATCTGCTCGGCGGCGTCGGGGTCGGCGGCGTTCACACTGTCGGTGGCGCCGACCGCCTTGGCCAAGGCCAGCTTCTCGGCGGACAGATCGACGGCGATCACCCGACTGGCGCCTGCGGCCAAGGCGCCCATCAGAGCGGCCAGGCCGACGCCGCCCAAACCGATCACGGCAGCGGTCTGCCCGGCTTTCAACTGGGCGGTATTGACCACGGCGCCCACCCCCGTCAAAACCGCACAGCCGAACAGCGCGGCCTGGTCGAAGGGCAGATCGCGGTCAATCTTCACCACCGAACGGCGCGAGACGACGGCATAGTCGGCAAAGGCGGAACAGCCGAGATGGTGATTGACGTAAGATCCATCGAGGGTCAGCCGGCGCTCGCCCGATAACAGGGTGCCCGCGCCATTGGCCGTGGCGCCGGGTTCGCAGAGCGCCGGGCGTCCTTCGGCACAGGGCAGGCAATGGCCGCAGCTCGGCATGAAGACGAGAATGACGTGGTCGCCGAGCGCCAGATCATCTACCCCTTCCCCCAGTCCGGCGACGATGCCGGCGGCCTCGTGACCGAGCGCCATCGGCAGCGGTCGCGGCCGGTCGCCATTGATCACCGACAGATCGGAATGGCAGAGTCCGGCGGCCTTGATCTCGATCAACACCTCATCCTTGCCGGGTGGCGCCAGAGCGACATCAATGATCTCCAGAGGGCGGCTTTCGCCATAGGGACGTGGCAGTCCGGTCTGTCGCAGGACGGCGGCTCTCATGACGGCTCCTTTGGCGCCCAGCGCCGTTCGAACGCCCATACCTCCTCGAAGCCGATCAGGCTGCAGAATTCCTTGAAATTGAACATGGGAATATCCTCGGCCTGGCTCAATCCCTGCTGTTTAAGCCGGATCAGCGCCGCCTCCATCGACGCCGCGGCGACCAGGCTGGTCATGGACGGGTAGATGGCGAAGGCGTAGCCGATATCCTGCAGACGGTCGGCCGGCAGGATTGGCGTGAGGCCGCCATCGGCCATATTGGCCATCATCGGCCCATCGATGGCGCGGCAGGCTTCGCGCATTTCCGCCTCACTCTGTGGTGCTTCGAGAAAGAGAATGTCGGCGCCGGCGTTGCGATAGGCCGCAAGGCGCTGCAGGGCGCCGTCCAGGCCTTCGCTGGCGCGGGCGTCGGTGCGGGCGATGATGAGGAAATTCTCCTTGTCGCTGCGCGCCTCCGCCGCCACGCGGATTTTTTCGACCATATCCGCCGCCGGCACGAGCCGCTTAAAAGGCGTGTGGCCGCATTTCTTGGGAAATTCCTGGTCTTCCAGCTGGATCGCGCTCACGCCGGCCGCCTCATAGCCGCGCACCGTGTGATGCACATTCAGCAGCCCGCCATAGCCGGTGTCGGCATCGGCGATCACGGCGGCATTGCTGCTGCGCACCAGGGTCGCCATGCGGTCGAGCATCTGGGTGTAGCTGGCAATGCCGGCGTCGGGCAGGCCCAGGCTCGAGGCGGTCAGCCAATAGCCGCTGCCATAGACGATGTCGAACCCGACCTTGTTGCAGATCGCCGTGGCGATCATGTCTTGCAGGCCGGGGACGACGAAGAATTCCTTGCGCTTCAGTTTCTCGCGAATGATCGGATTGGCCATGATGGTCTCTTTGTTTCCTGATGGTTTCAGTCTTTCTCGAACAGCCAGGGCGCCTCGGCGCGCCGCGCCGTCTCAAAGGCGGTGATCTTGTCCCCCTGACTGTGCAGCAAAGTCAGCACTTCGTCCCAACCGTTCAGCAGCGCGTCGCGGCGCCAGTCGGGCACCTCGAAAGCGATCGGTTCTAGCCCGGCGCCAGAGATCCGGCCCGCCTCGAGATCGACGGTCAGATCGCCGATAGCGCGCAGCGCCGACCAGGATGTTTCGGACAGAGTGATCGGTAAAAGCCCGTTGCGGTAGCAATTCGCCTGGAATATTTCGCCGAAACTGGGGGCGATGATGCAGCGGACGCCGAGATCGAGCAGCGCCCACACCGCTTGTTCGCGGCTCGAGCCGCAGCCGAAATTGTCGCCGGCGAGAAGAATGCCGCATCTGCCGGTCTGCAAGGGAAAATCTGGGCGTTCGATCTCCCCGTCCCTTCGCTTCTCATAGAAGGCGTAGCGTCCCAATCCGGTCTTCTCGGTGATCAGCAGGAAGCGGGCAGGAAAGATGATGTCCGTATCGATATCGCGGTCGGGCAGGCAGGCGACGGGTGAGGTCAGGCGGATGAATTTTTCCATCATTCAGTCCAGCAGGGCCCGGACATCGGTCAGATGACCGGTCACGGCTGCCGCTGCGGCCATGGCCGGGCTCATCAGATGGGTGCGGACGCTAGGTCCCTGGCGCCCTTCGAAATTGCGGTTGGAAGTCGAAGCGCAGCGTTGGCCGGGCTCGATCCGGTCATCATTCATGGCGACGCAGAGGGAACAGCCCGGTTCGCGCCATTCGAAACCGGCCTCGCGGAAAATGCGGTCCAGCCCTTCCGCCTCGGCCTGCCGCTTGACCTGACCCGATCCCGGAACGACGATGGCGGTCACGCTCTTGGCTATCCTTCGGCCGGCGGCGACAGACGAAGCCGCGCGGAGGTCCTCGATGCGGCCATTGGTGCAGGAGCCGATGAAGACCGTGTCGATGGCGATGTCCTGCAAACTCATGCCGCCGGTCAGCCCCATATAGCGCAGGGCACCCTCCATCTTCTGCCGGCTCACCTCATCGGAAGCGTTTTCGGGTGACGGCACGCATCCAGTGATCGGCAAAACCTGATCGGGGCTGGTACCCCAGGTGACCTGAGGTGCGAGGGCCGCCGCGTCGATCTCAATGGATCGGTCGAAGCGCGCCTCTGGATCGCCGGGCAGCAGACGCCAATCATCAAGCGCCCTCTCCCAATCGACGCCGCGCGGCGTGTAAGGGCGGCCCTCCAGCCAGGCGAAAGTGGTGTCGTCAGGTGCGATCAGGCCGGTGCGGGATCCCGCCTCGATGGTCATGTTGCACAGCGTCATGCGGGCCGCCATGGACAGAGACTCGACGGTCGACCCACAATATTCGATGACATGGCCGACGCCGCCGGACGCTCCCAATTGGCCGATGATCGCCAGGATCAGATCCTTGGCTGCGACGCCGTCCGGCAATTCGCCCCTGATCCGGACCGACAGGGTACGCGAACGCGTCTGGCGGAGCGTGTTGGTGGCCAGCACGGTCTCGCAATCGCTGGCGCCGATCCCGAAAGCCAAGGCGCCAAAAGCCCCGTGGGTGGCGGTGTGGCTGTCACCGCAGACAATGGTCAGGCCAGGTTGGGTGAAGCCGAGTTCGGGGCCGATGATGTGGACGATGCCCTGACGCTCGTCCTCAAGCGGAATATAGGGAATTTTGCGGGACAGGGCGTTCGACTCCAGCAGGGCGATCTGCGCCGCGGCGCGCGGATTGCTGATGCGGCTGTGCGACCTTGTCGGTACTGCATGATCGGCCACGGCGAGATGGCTCGCCGGCCGGCGCACGTGCAAGCCTTTGGCGCGCAGTCCGGCGAAAGCCTGCGGGGTGCTGACCTCATGCAGCAGATGGCGGTCGATATAAAGCAGGCTGACGCCCTCATCGTCCTCGCCGATCACATGGGACCGCCACAGTTTCTCGTAAAGGGTCTGGGGCGCTGTCATGATCGGGCGAGCGCCGCCGCTTCCTGGCCGGCCAACCGTCCGAAGGTCACCGCGGCGCACAGGCCCATCGCCGGCAGATAGCCCCAGAAGGACGGGCCCGAGACTCCGCGCGCCGCGCCGCCTCCCGCGAACAGATTGGGCAACGGCGAACGATCCGGCCGCAAGACCCGCGCCCGCGCGTCGATCTGCAGCCCACCCTGGGTGTGGAACAGGGCGCCCTTGACCCTCAGGGCGCGAAAGGGCGGCTTGGGCGACCGGCGCTGATCGCTCCACACCCGCCCGGTCTGATCGGCGTCGCCGCTCAGACTTGCCTGATCGGCGTCGGTGAGCGCGGCCGCCAGAGACTCCAGCGGCACGTCCAGCAAACGCGCCAGCGCCTCGATCGTCTCCGCCGTCTTTACTGCCCCCAAACGCATCAATTGCTGGGTTTCCGGCATATAGGCACAGCGGGCTTCGATGTCCGCGTCATAGATCGCCCAGGCAAAGCCATCCGGCTGCGCCAGGACCGGGTGGATCATTCCGGCGATATCTTTTGTTTCGTTAACAAAACGGTTGCCATCGGCATTGACCAGCAGCCCGCCTTCGACGATATGTCCGGGCGGCAGCGCTATGCCATGCGGCACCGCCAGCATGCCATAGCCCTGATAGGATCCCATATCGCCCAGTGCTGCGCCCATCCGCGCGCCGAGTTCGATACCCTCGCCGCGATTGCCTTCATGCCCATGATAAAGCGCCGTGGCGAGTTCCGGCATGTGGCGCGCGACCATCGGATGATTGGCGCCAAAGCCGCAGGTCGCCAGGACCAGTGCGCTGCAGCCGATCTGTTCCTCCGCGCCACCCGGGCGCGCCACGATGATTCCGGCGGCGCGACCGGGCTCATCTTCAATGATATCGACCAGACGGGCGCCCAGCATGACGTCGACGCCGGTTTCGGCGAGCCTTTGATGCAGAAACTGGACCAGATCCTCGCCGCTGCGGCCGATCCAACCATGCACGCGGGGACGGGTGTGGCCATAGGACGGACGGAACCGCTCATCGAGTTGATAAGGCAGGTTCTGTTCTTCGATCAGCCAATCGATGGTCGGACCGGCCTCATCGGCGATCGCCCGCGCCAGCGCCGCGTCGGTCTGGCCGTTGGTCTTGGCGATGATATCGTCAAAGAAGATATCCGCATTATCCTCGATGCCGAGACGAATCTGCTCTTTGGTGCCTGCCGCACAGATCAGTCCTTGCGACATCGCGGTCGAGCCGCGCGGCGGATCGTCCTGCTCGATCAGCAGCACCTCGGCGCCAGCGGCCCGCGCCGCCAGGGCAGCGACCGCACCGCAGGCGCCGCCACCGGCGACCAGTACGGGAATGGAATAATCGAAGCCGGCCATTCGCATCCTTCTGTCGGAAATTGATCACTGAGATCCGCCACAATGCGGCCAAGCCTTGCGCCTTGTCACGATTTAAATGATATAAGACTATACCTTTTGCCACAATCGGCTAGGATCGGGTGACAGAGCGAGGGCAGGACATCTCATGGCACAATCGACCCTGGTCGAGAAAATAATCGCCCGTGCCGCCGGGGTGGCGGCGGTGCGGCCGGGCGACATCGTCGTCGCGCAGGTCGATTTCGCCTTCGCCCATGACAGTTCCGGGCCGCGTCGCTGGCAACCGATTCTCGATGAGCTGGGAACCGGTTTGTGGGATCCCAGCCGGGTGGCGATCGTCTCCGATCATTTCAGTCCGGCGGCCGATGCCGAGTCGGCGGCCATTTTGCAGCTGACCCGTGACTTTGCCCGCCGCCATGGGGTCGCGGCTTTTTTCGACATGATCGGCATCTGCCATCTGGTGCTGCCGCAACAGGGCCTGATCCGGCCGGGCGCATTCATTGCCGGGGGCGACAGCCATACGCCGATGGCCGGCGCCTTCGGTGCCTATGCGGCCGGATATGGCGCGACCGACATGGCGGCGATTGTCGCGACCGGCGAGACCTGGCTGAGCGTGCCGCAAACCATCCGCGTCGAATGGAGCGGACAAGTGCCGCATGGCGTGACCGCCAAGGACATGATGCTGCTGCTGTGCCGTGAACTGGGGCTCGACAACGCCTTCAAGGCGGTCGAATTCGCCGGTGACAGCGTGGCCGCGATGGGTATGGCCGAGCGCATGGTGCTGTGCAACATGGCGGCCGAGCTGGGGGCCGAGACCGGCGTCATCGCGCCCGACGATGTGACTTTTGATTATCTGGCGGCTGCCGGACGCCCGATCGAAGACCGCCTTTCCGCGCTGGCCTTGCGGTCCGATGCCAATGCCGATTATGCCGCCATTCACAGCTTCCGGGCCGACGCCCTGGCGCCACAGATCGCCGCGCCGCATTCACCGGCGAATGTTTCGGACGCCGGCGATTTTGCCGACATCGCCATCAATCAGGCCTATATCGGCGCCTGCGTCGGCGCCAAGATCGAGGATCTGCGGATGGCGGCGGAAATATTGCGCGGGCGCCATGTCGCCGACGGCGTCAGGCTGCTGGTGGCGCCGGCCTCGTCGCGGACTCTGGCGCAGGCGGCCGAGGACGGGACTTTGGCCATCCTCGCCCGGTCGGGCGCCATTCTTCTGTCGTCGGGGTGCGGCGCCTGCGCCGGCTACGGCGCCGGCGTTCTGGCGTCGGGCGAGGTCTGCATCTCGTCGACCAACCGCAATTTCCGTGGCCGCATGGGCGACAGCCTATCCCAGGTTTATCTCGGCTCGCCCTATTCGGTCGCCGCCGCCGCTGTGGCCGGTCACATCATTGACCCGCGCGATCTCCTGCAGCGGCGCGCGGCATGACGGCGGGCCGCGCATTCTGCTTCGGCGATAATATCGATACCGACCTGCTGGCGCCGGGCCGCTGGATGAAGCTGGATGAAGCCGGTCTGGCCGAACATTGCCTGGAGGCGATTGATCCGACCTTCGCGGCAAGGGTTCGGCCGGGTGACATCCTGGTGGCGGGGCGCAATTTCGGTCTTGGCTCGTCGCGCGAGCAAGCGGCGGTTTCATTGAAAATACTCGGAGTTTCGGCGGTGCTGGCAGTTTCTTTCGCTCGAATATTCTACCGCAATGCGATCAATCTCGGTCTGCCGGCAGTTATTTTCCCCGATGCCGGCCGAATCCAGGACGGCGATCAGCTGCAGGTCGATTTCGCCTTCGGTCGCGTCGAAAATCTGTCGCAGGGTTGGACCGCTGCAATGGCGCCAATGCCACCCAATTTGATCGAGATGATCGCGGCGGGCGGCCTGATTCCGCATCTCAAGCGGCGTTTTGCCGCGGAGCCAGTCGCATGAGCGGCATACTGGCTGCGCGCCTCGCACGGAAACCCGCCCTCCTCGCGCCTGGCGTCTACGATCCTTTGTCGGCCCTGCTGGCGCAGCGGGCGGGATTCGACGCGCTCTATCTGTCGGGTGCGGCGATTGCCTATACCCAATTGGGCCGCCCGGATATCGGACTGGTTTCGCTGACCGAACTGATCGACGTTGTCGGGCGGGTCGCCGATCGGGTCGATTTGCCGCTGATCGTCGATGCCGATACCGGTTTCGGCAGTGCCTTGAACACCCAGCGTACGGTTCGGCTGTTGGAACGGTCAGGCGCCTCGGCGATCCAGCTCGAGGACCAGACCTATCCGAAGCGCTGCGGCCATCTGGCCGGCAAGACCCTGATCGGCATGGCCGAGATGGCAGGGAAGGTCCGTGCGGCGGTTGATAGCCGGCATTCGCAGGATACATTGATCATTGCCCGAACCGATGCCATCGCCGTCGAAGGCTTTGCCGCGGCGCTTGAGCGCGCCGATGCTTATCGCGCGGCGGGCGCCGATATATTGTTCGTCGAGGCACCGCGCAGCCTTGATGAGATGCGCCTTGTGGTCGAAAAATTTGGCGCCCATTTGCCGTTGGTCGCCAACATGGTCGAAGGGGGCGATACGCCGATGATGGGCCGCGAGGCTCTGTCGGATCTGGGATTTTCCCTGGTCATCGCGCCGGGCGCCCTGGTGCGCGCGGTCGTGCCCTTGACCGAGGCATTCTTTACTGCCTTGCTCGATACCGGCAGCACTGCAGCTTTTCAGGCCCGAATGACCGATCTTCGCGGTATCAATGACCGCATCGGGTTGGCGGAACTTTTGCTTGAGGGTCAGCGCTATGATCCTGAGATCGCGCCGGGTTTCGACGCATGAAGAGCGATCCCAACCTTTACGACTATTGGCCCTATCAAGACCGCCCGAAGATCGTCTGGCCGGGCGGCAGGAAGCTGGCCTTCTGGGTCGCGCCCAATATCGAATATTACGAATATGACCCGCCTTCCAATCCGCAACGCCCGGGATGGCCGAAGCCGGCACCCGAGATTGTCGGCTATTCGCAGCGCGACTGGGGCAATCGGGTCGGCCATTGGCGCCTGATGGAGCTGCTCGACAAATATTCGATGCGCGGCTCAATCTCGCTGTCGACCGCGCTGATCGACCACCACCCTGAAATCATCGAAGCCTGCGTCGCGCGCAATTGGGAATTCTTCAGCCACGGCATCTATAACACGCGTTTTTCCTATGGCATGGATGAGGCGCAGGAGCGCGCCATGATCGAGGATTCCATCGCCACCATCCAGCGCGCCACCGGCCAGCGCATTCGCGGCTATCTGGCCCCCGCCCTGACCCATACCGAACGCACGCTTGATCTGATCGCCGACTATGATTTCTGGTATAGCTGCGATCTCTTTCAGGACGATCAACCGCAGCCCCTTAAGACGAAGACCGGCAAACTGATGTCAATGCCCTATTCGCTGGAAGTCAATGACGTCATTACCTATGGCGCGATGGCGATGACACCCTGGCGCTATGCCGACATTCTCAAACGGCAATTCGACCAATTGCTGGAAGAGGGCGAAGCGTCGGGTACTGTCATGTGCATCCCGCTGCATGCCTATTTGGTCAGTCAAAGCCACCGTATCCGCGCGTTTGAGGCGGCGCTGAGCCATATCGCCAGCCATGCGGCCGACATCTGGATCACCACTGCGGTCGAGATCGCCGGCCACTACCGCGAGCATTGCTGGGATCAGACCCTGACGGATATCAGCGCGCGCGGCCTGGCCACAGCGGGCACGGGGTTCATGTAATGGCCCTGCCGCCCGGCTATCTCACCTATCCCCGCCGCGCCTATGGCATGGATCACGATCGCTATGCGTGGCGCCTGTCGATCGACCGCCCCAAACTCGTCTGGCCGAATGGCGCCGACATCGCCGCGATGATTGTCGTGCCGATCGAGCATCATCCGCTGGATCCGTCCGGCAAACCCTTCAAGCATCCGGGCGCCATGGTCACGCCCTATCCCGATCTGCGCCATTACACCACCCGCGACTATGGCAATCGGGTCGGCGTGTTCCGCATTCTGCGCTGTCTTCGCGCTGCGGGTATCAAGGCGACTTTCCCGATCAACGCCAACCAGCTGGATCGTCTTGTCCCGCTGGTCGAGGCAATCCGGGCGGACGGCCATGAAATCGCCGCCTATGGCCTGTCGACCGGCCATATCCATTGGGGCGGTCTCGAGCCCGAGACCGAGCGGGCCTGGATCGCCGAGGCCCGCGATCGCTTCGCCAGCCATGGTCTCGCACCGCGCTGCTGGCTCAGCCCGGCGCGGCAGCAATCCTTCGTGACCCTCGATCTGCTGCGCGAATTTGGATTCGATATCTGCCTGGACTGGGAAGTCGACACTGTGCCTGTGCCGATGCGCACCGATCATGGTCCGGTGCTGACGCTTCCGCTCAGCAATGAATTGGATGACAGAAGCCTGCTCATCGATCGCCGTCAGAGCGAGGACGAGTGGGCCGATCAGGTGGTCGCGGCGGTCGCGTATCTTAAAGCCGAGGCGCCGCGTTTTGGCGGGCAGATGATTGGGTTCACGCTCACGCCCTATGTCACCGGACTGCCATTTCGCATCGCGTCGTTACGCCGGCTGCTGGCAGCGCTGGCCGACGACAAGCGGATCATGGCGGCGACCGCCAGCGAAATCGCCACCGCAGCGCCGTTCTGATTGTCTCGCCCGCGCCTGACCGCATGTCGGGCGCGCTTTACATCGCGATTCCGGTATGACGAATTCGGCGACTATCATCGGCGTCTGACCGGGAGGGTCGATATGCCGACAAGGCGTGCCTTTATGCTATTGGCCGGAAGTATGGCGTTCGCTGGCAGCTTCGCTGCGGCGCAGGCGCGGTCTCGACTGAAGACCCTGCTGTTCAATCTTCCTGACGATCTCGCGGGTGACCGCGCTAACGATCTCATAGACGGGCTGAAAGGGCGCCTGCACGCGGCGGGAGCAGCCGGGTTTCTGATGGGCAGAAATATGATCCCGACACCGTTTCCGACTCGCTTCGAGTGGATCTGCATGGTCGAGACCGATGGCGAGCCCGCATTGCGGCAGGTGCAACCGATATGCGGCGAGTTGCTGGCGCAGTGCCGCAATTTCGTTCAATGCGATTTGGCTTGTTCTCTGCCGCCCGGCTATATGGACGCGGCGTCGGTCAAGGTCAGGCACACGGTCATGTTCAATTTCAAGCCGGATGCCTCCAGTGACGCGCGAGAGCGGATTGTCGCCGATATTCGCGAGATGGGAAAGCTGCCGATGGTGCAAAGCTATCTGGTCGAACCGATCGCTGCTGCGGCCTCCGAGCCCAATCAGATGCAATGGCAGGTGATCGGTGACTTCGCCAGTGTCGCCGATTATCGCGCTTATTCCGCGGCACCGGTCCATCTTGCGATCCGCGAGAATTTCACCGCCCATACCTCGCGGGTCGCCTTTCTCGATGTGGAGTTGTAGATGCTGAGGCTTGTCATCATCCTCTGCCTGTTTGCCGCGACCAGCGTGGGTGCGACCGATTCCTGGCGCGGCGCCGGCATATTGGCGGGTGGCAAGGGCTATGCGCAAACACCGATGGGACAGGTGCATTACCGCGATATCGGGCCGCGCGACGCCAAGCTGCCCTTGCTGCTGATCCATCAGGCCTGGATGTCGATGATCGAATTTGCCGAGATCCAGGATGAATTGGCCAAGCTCGGCTATCGCTCGATTGCGGTGGATACGCCCGGCTATGGGATGTCGGATCCGGCGCCCGGCCAGCCGACGATTGGCGATCTTGCCGATAATCTCGTGCCGGTGCTCGACGATTTCGGGATCAAAAAAATCATCATCATCGGCCACCATACCGGATCGCTGATTTCCGCCTCTTTCGCCGCGCATCACCCGGATCGGGTGGCGGCGGTGATACTGCATGGCAATCCCTATTTCACCAAGGAAGAGTCCGAGGCCTATATGGCGCAACCCGACTATGATCGGACGCCGAAGCCCGACGGCAGCAATTTCAGCCAATTCTTCACTTACGATGTGCCGGGCGATCCCCATCCCAACACGCCTGAAAATCTGCGTAGCCGGACCTGGATGCTGCTGACGATGTACCAGATGGGGCCGGATATCGGCCATTGGGCGGTGTTTCATTACGACCTGACCGAGGACGCCAAGGCGATCCGTGCGCCGACCCTGATTCTGACTGACGCCCATGATCAGATCAATTATATGGATGTCCGGCTGTCGAAGCTGCGGCCCGATTTCAAATATGAGGTTTTCTCGAATTTTTCCGGCATTCAATTGATGAATGAGCCGAAGCGCTGGGCGGAGACGGTAGGGCGCTTTATCGCGCCCCTCGAAAAATAGGGGGCAGTTCCAGGCCCCGCCGTTATATTAGCACAAAATTCTAATATCTTGACATTCGTTGTCCGGCCAGCGAGCATCAGCGTCCGGTTCGGTCGACCCCCTCTTTAGGGTCACCGATCGTGGACCTGGGTGCTCGGGGATATCTTTTCCTCGCGAACCTGCGGACTCATGGTTTGATGCAGGGAGGATTTCGGCTATGGCGCAACGACAACTGAAACTTGGTCTGGTAACCACGGGCGTCGGCGGTCCGGGCGACAGCAATCGCTGGCTTGATCCCGACATTCCTCTCGATGCGAGCGTCAATATCGATTGGTATATCGACGTCGTCCGTCAGGCGGAAGCTGCCAAATTCGACCTCGTCTTCATCGTCGACAGCCAATTTATCACGGCGGACTCCCCGCCGCATTATCTCAACCGGCTAGAGCCGCTGACATTGCTGTCGGCCTTGGCGGTGGCAACCACCCATATCGGGTTGGTCGGCACTTTGACCACCTCCTACAACGCGCCGTTCAATCTCGCGCGGCGGCTTGCGTCTCTTGATCTGATCAGCAAGGGCCGGGCGGGATGGAACGTCGTCACCAGCGGCGATGCCGGGACAGCCGGAAATTATGGGCTGGACGAACATTTCGACTATGAAACGCGCTATGGCAGGGCGACAGAATATCTCGATGTGGTGCGCGGGCTGTGGAGTTCCTATGAGGAGGACGCCTTCGTTCGCGACCGTGCGACCGGACAGTTCCTTGATCCGACCAAGCTTCATGCGCTCAACCACAAGGGGCAATATTTCTCGGTCAAGGGTCCGCTCAATATTCAGCGCTCACCGCAGGGTGAGCCGGTGATTTTTCAGGCCGGCGATTCGGAGCAGGGGCGGAATCTTGGCGCGGCGGTGGCGGACGCCATCTTTACCCATGCGCGCTCGATCGAGGAGGGACAGGCTTTTTACCGCGACATCAAGGAACGCGCTTCGCGGCTCGGGCGCAATCCGGATCAGATTGTGATCCTGCCCGGCTTCACTCTCTATGTCGGGGACAGCGATGCCGAGGCACGTGAACTGGAACAGCATTATCGTCGAATCGACCAGAGTTTCGAGCAATCGCTGGCAGAGTTCGGCCGGGCGTTCGGCTGGCATGATTTCCGGCACTATGATCTGGACGCGCCTTTCCCGGTCCAGGCGCTCGATTTCGCCAAGAACAGTTTCTTTACGCAGGCGAAACGGATCACCGACCTTGCCATATCGAGCAATTTTACACTGCGCCAGACCGTCGAGTTTGTCCGCTCATCGCGCACTAGTCCGTTTACTGGCTCGGCGGAGACTGTCGCCAATGAAATTATCCGCTGGTTCGAGGGTCGCGCACTGGATGGACTGAATGTGCATCTCGGTCATCCCAGTCAGTTCACCCGGTTCACCAACGAGGTCCTGCCGATCCTGCAGGAGCGCGGCGTCTTCCGCCGCGAATATGAGGACAACACATTGCGCGGCAATCTTGGTCTGGAAAAACCGCGGGCCGTCCCACGCTCCATAGCAGCAGAGCGTTGGCCGGTCACGGTGAGCGCCTGACGGCCCAACTCTGAAATCCAAGCGGAATGAATTTAGTGATGCCGACTGCGAAGCTGTGGCTGATCCCTCTCGCTGTCATGCTGACACTTGCCGGATGCGGGCCGTCCGACGACCAATCCAGCAAGGCGGTGACGGTGAAATGGGCCTTTTTTTTGCCGACCTCCTGGGATCCGGTGACCAGCAGGACCGGTAACGATATCAACACGATCAGCCTGGCTTATGCCTCGCTGACGCGCCTCGACCGCGATGGCAAGGCCGAGCCGTCACTGGCCAAGACTTGGCATTATACTTCGGACGGAAAAGCGATCACGTTCGAGTTGCGGGACGGGCTCAAATTCACCGATGGCACGGCGCTCGACGCGGCGGCGGTCAAGTCCTTCTTCGATCGCGGCAAGGCACAGCATGACTCGTTCCTGAAGGACCAGTTGGAGGATCTCGAGAGCGTCAGTGTCGAGAGCCCAACCCTGGTCACGCTTCATCTCAGCGAGCCTGATTACCAGATCCCCTATCTGGTGGCCGGCCGTACCGGGATGATTTCCAGCCCAAGCGCGGCGCAACAGGATCTGGCCAAGCTGAGCCTATCGCCAGTTGGCGCCGGCCCCTTCAAGATGGTCGCCTTCGTCGCCGAGTCCTACGCCCATTTTGTCAAGAATCCCGATTATTGGGATGCGGCCAATATTCATATCGACCGGCTGGAATTGACTGTCGCCCCCGATCCGTCGACTTTGGTGGCGGGCGTCCTGTCCGGCGCGATCGATCTGGCGCGTCTCCCGGCGATCAAGGTCGAGGAAGCGCGGGCCAACGGGCTTACCGTGACGGTCGCGCCCTCGCTCCAGGCGCTCGACATGTCGATCAACCTGAACAAGCCGCCCTTCACCAACCCGAAGGTGGTCGAAGCCTTCCGCTTTGCCTTCGATCCCCAGGAATTCCTCAAGCTGCTTACCAATGGCTTGGGATCGGTGACGCACCAGCCTTTCCCGACAGATTATTTCGCGGCCGATCCCGCGATCGAGTCGCTCTGGTCCTACGACCCTGACCGCGCCGCCCGGTTGCTCGCCGAAGCCGGCTATCCCGCCGGCAGTCTGGAGCTGACAATTACCACCAGCACGGCAAATTACGGCACCGCCGCTGAACTTGCCCAGGCGCAGTTGGCCAGAATCGGCGTCAAGTCATCGATCAGAATATTGCCACCGGGTTCTTCGACCATGCAAAGCGTCCTCTATATCGCCAAGGACGCGCAAATCGCCACTGACGGGACGATCGGGCGGGAATCGCCGGTACAGAACCTCCTCGCCGTGTTCGGGCCGAGCGGGATCATGAATCTGAGCGGCCCGCACGCGAGCGACCACTTTATCAAGGCGCTGGAAGCTGTGCGCAAGACACCGCTCGAGGACCCGAACTACCTGCCGCGGCTGCATGAAGCGGTACGGATCGGGGTCGAGCAGTCGCCCAGCGATTATCTGGTCAGCGTTCCCTGGATCATCGTCTCGAAGCCCAGCCTCAAGAATCTCAATATCCAGCCATCACAGATCCGTTGGGAAGGAGTGACCGTGAAATGAGCATGAACCCGCCGGCGACGCTCGCCATCAGCCATATCGCCGCCGCCATCCCATCGGCTCCAGCCATCCCCTCTGCGTCCGAGCAAAAAGGCAGCGTCCGGGTGGTGCTCGGCTGGCTCTTGTCGACGCTCGCGATCATCCTTCCGGTCTTTCTCCTGTCGACGCTGGTCACTTTCCTGCTGGGCGCGGCCAGCGGCTTGAACCCGGCAGCCGGGATGGCCGGAGACAGCGCCACCCCGCAACTGATTGCTCAGATCAACGCCGATTTTGGCCTCGACCAGCCGGTGCTACGGCAATATTTCACCTGGATCGGCGGTATTTTCCAGGGCGATCTGGGCAGATCCTGGTTCAATCGTGTGCCGGTGACCGAGCTGATCGGTCAGCGTCTCGCGGTCAGCGCCTCGGTCGCCGGCGTCGCGTTGCTGCTCGGCATCGTCTTCGGCACAGCGTTTGGTATCATCGCCGCCCTCACCCAAGGCCGCTGGCCGGATCGGGCGATTACCGGCGTGGCGTCGATTGTTTCGAGCCTGCCGCCCTTCGTCATTGCCATCCTGCTGATCATGCTGTTCAGCCTGTGGCTGCGCTGGCTGCCGTCGGCCGGCTATGTCTCGCCCGCGGTTAATTTCCGCCTATGGTTGGCTCTGATCGCCATGCCGTCGATTGCCCTGAGCGTCGATGTCATCGCCGACATCGCGCGGCAGCTGCGTACCGGGTTGGTCGCCACCTTGTCCGAAAACTATGTCACCGGCGCGATCGTCCGCGGCCTCAGCTGGCGTCGTATCATTTTCGTCCATGTGCTGCGCAACGGCGCCGGGCCGGCGCTGACACTATTGGGAATGAAGATTCCGACGCTGATCGGCGGCGCGGTGGTGACCGAAACGGTTTTCACCATGCCGGGTCTCGGCATGTTGTCCGCCGATTCGGCGCTGCGTGGCGACGTGCCGATCGTTCAGGGGGCGTTGGTCGTCTGCATCGTCTTTGTGCTCACTGTGAATCTTTTCATCAATATCCTGCAGGGAACGCTGCAACCCGCGTCGCGTCGGCGGTGAGCGCGCTATATCGGCGTCCAAGCGCCCGATTTGCCTTGGTCGTTCTCGCCGGGGTTGGGTTCCTGGCAGCATTCGGTCCACTGATCGCGCCGCAAGACCCGCTGGCCCAGCATATGGGGGAACTCTTGCGCGGCCCATCGCCGCGACACTGGCTGGGAACCGATCAGTTGGGTCGCGACGTCTTCAGCCGGCTTGTCGCCGGATCGACCATTTCGGTCCTTGCCGCTCTGCAGTCGGTGCTGATCGGTCTGACATTGGGTGTGTTGCCGGGTCTGCTCTCGGTCTTTCTAGGGCGGGCCTTCGAATGGCTGAGTCTAAGGCTGATTGATGCGCTGATCACCTTACCGTTCCTGGTCTTTGCCATCGCGATGACGGCCCTGCTGGGTAATGGCCTGGTCCAGGCGATGTTCGCGGTCGGGCTGCTGATCACCCCGGCCTTCTACCGGGTCAGTCGCGCTGCCGCCTTGTCGGTCGCCAACGCGCCCTATGTCGAGGCGGCGCGTTTGATGGGGGCAACAAGTTTCGCGGTCATCGCCTGGCATGCCTGGCGCAAGGTGCTGCCCGCTTTGGCGGTTACGACGGCGGCCATGACCGGCGCCTGCCTGGCGATCGTCGCGTCGCTGACATTCCTGGGAATCGGCGTGGTGCCGCCGGCACCAACCTGGGGCGGCGAGTTGGCAAGCGAGCTCAAGACCCTTTACGATCGTCCATTCGGGCCGGTGGCGCCGGCCTTTTTGATCATTGCAACGGTTTGGGCGCTCAATGCGCTCGCCGACGCGATGCGAGACCCCCCAGGCGTCAAGCCATGATCGTCCAAGAAGGAGCGCGCGTGATCACCTCGTCGGCGATCCCCTTGCTGGCGGTCGAGGATCTGCGCATCGGCTCACCGGCGGGTAGCATCGTGCAGGGCGTAAGTTTCTCGCTGCGCAGGGGGGAATCACTTGGCATTGTCGGTGAGTCGGGCAGCGGCAAGTCGCTCACCTGCCGCGCCATTCTCGGCGCGCTGCCGCCCGCGCTCCGCGTCATGGGGGGGTCTATTCGCTACAAGGGCGCAGAGTTGGTAGGGCTTGATCGGCGGAGTTGGATGCCCCTGCGGAGCAAAAGCATTTCCGCCATATTTCAGGATCCTGGATCCTATCTCAACCCGTCAATTCCGGTCGGGCGGCAGCTTGCCGAGGCCTTGCGAGTGACCTTGCGATTACCACGTACCGAGGCCTATCGCCGAAGCCTTGATCTGTTTCGCAAGATGGGGTTGCGGGATGAAGAGGCGATCTATCGACAATATCCCTATCAGCTTTCAGGCGGCATGCTGCAGCGTGTATTGATCGCCATCGCCGTGTGTGCCGGTCCCGAGCTGCTGATTGCCGACGAGGCGACAACCGCGCTCGACGTCACGGTGCAGGCTGAGGTGCTCGATCTACTGGCGGAGCTGCGGAACGAGCAGGGTTTGTCGCTCATCCTGGTATCGCATGACCTGGCCGTGGTCGCACAAATGTGCAGTCAGATCCTGGTCTTTCGGCATGGCGTGATCGTCGAAGCCGGTCCGGCACAGCCTGTGCTGAATGATCCGCAGCACGACTATACAAGGTCGCTTTTGAGAAACCACGCCCAGTTCGTCATCGATCGCGTGCCGGCAAGGCGCCGCATCACCGATCATGCGACGAAACCGCCATCGTCGCCGGGTGTCGCCAATCTGGCCGGGCCGCTGTTGCGGCTGCGCGGGGTGGATGTAACCCTTGGTGCCGGACGAGAGTCGCGCCCTGTGCTGCAGTCGGTCGATTTGACCGTCGGCCAAGGCGAAACGGTGGCTGTGATCGGCGAGACCGGATCCGGCAAGACGACTTTATTGCGGGCGATCCTTGGTGTGGCGCCGCTGCAGCAGGGATCGATCTTTTTCGATGGTGCCGAGATCGCTGGGCTGCGCGGTCGTCCGCTGCGCGAATTCAGGCGAACCGGCCGAATCCAATATGTCTTCCAGGACCCTCTGCAAAGCCTTGACCCCGACCTCCCCGTCGGCCGCTCGATTGCCGAAGGGCTGTTCATTCGCGGCAATACCGATTTGGCGTCGAACATGGCGCGGGTGGAAGCAGTGCTCGCGGCGGTCGGCCTCGATCCGATGTTGCGGGAGCGTCTACCGCGCGAGCTTTCGGGTGGCCAGCGGCAGCGCGTCGTTATCGCGCGGGCGCTGATCCTCGACCCCGCGCTGCTTTTGTTGGACGAGCCGGTCAGCTCGCTCGATGCGGCAAGCCGGACACAGATCCTTCAATTGCTGAGCAGTTTGAGCCGCGAGCGCGGCATTGCCCAGATTCTGATTTCCCACGATCTTGGTTCCGTCGCCGGCTTGGCCGACCGGGTGGCCGTGCTCTATCGCGGCCGGATCGTTGAGTCGGGGGCGACCAGCGACCTGCTGCAGCATCCTCGGCACGCCTATACCAGGCTGTTGATCGGCTCGGCGCCGACACTGGCTGATGGGGCGGCTGACAAGCTGGAGCGATATAAGCTGCGGGCAGCGCTGGCGGTTGCGGATAAAATCTAAGGAATGGGTTGCGGGTGGGAGATCGTCTGCTGTGAGACGAGGGCCAGCTCTCGCGCTCTTGGTTGCGCCCTCATGCGACGATTTCGCTTGCGCGAAATCATCTCACGAGGGCGCCCTGAAGATCAGGATTTTAGTGTTATAGGCTTTTCCTGAGTGTCACGCCGAACAGGCGCGGTTCGCCATAGGCGGCCACCACCACGCCAGAGGCCGAAGCCACCGCCAGGGTGTTGTAATAGTTCTTGTCGAACAGGTTTCTGACCCATAGTTCGGCGTCCCAGCCGTCCTCGTGGCGAACCCCGACATGGGCGTTTACCACACCATAGCCGGCGATGCGGGTGAATGGATCATCATTGACGGCGGAATAGAGGCTCGACTGCAGGTGCCAGTCGCCGCCGGCATAGCCGACATAAGCCCCGCCGCCGCCCACCGCGTGCTTATATTCCGCCGAAGCCGAGGCCGACCAGCGCGGCGTGCCCGCCAATGGCTGGCCCGACAGGTTGCAGTAGCTCTGGTAAGACTGCAAATAGGGGCAGGTGGCGTTCGGGTAATTGACATATTTCGCATCATCATAAATTGCCGAAAGCGTCAAAGTCAGACCGGACAGCGGCGCGGCCGTAGCATCCAATTCGACGCCGCGGGTCGACACTTCCGGCGCATTGCCGATATAGCCGACCAATTTGCCGAGAGCGGTGGTGGTAATGATGTTGGTCTGGAAATTGAAGTCGTTGGTCCAGAACAAATTGCCGTTCAAGGTCAGGCTGCGGTCGAACAGGGTCGTCTTGACGCCAAGCTCATAGTCGTCGACATGCTCGGGCTGCACGATGACATTGATGCCGGGAGTCAAATTGACCAGGTTGATGCCGGCCGACTTGAAGCCGCGCGAATAGGTGCCGTAGGCAAGGACGTCGGGCGTAACATTATAGGCAATATCCACCGTGCCCGACGGGTCGCCATTGTGGGTGCTGGCACTGTAGGCGGAAACCGGTGCAAAGCTGCTGCGATAGGCCTGCGCCAGAGTTTGCTGCGCCGGTGAAAAGGACGATAGCGGCGCGATATCGCCATCACGTGTTCCGCTGTAGGAACCGTTCTTGATTTCATAGGTGTAGCGCACGCCGCCGGTGAGGCTCAAATCGGGCGTGATATGCCAGGTCGCCTGGCCATAGCCGGCATAGGAGCTGGTTATCGGTAATATCTTCGCGACACTGCGCAGATTGTTCAGATAGGCGCTGTTGGCACCGGTGCCCAGCAACCAGCCGCTGGCCTGTGTACCATAGGATGTAACCGACTCGTCATTGTTCTCTTGCCACCAGTAATACAGCCCGCCGGTATATTCGACAACCTCATTGCTCGGCGAGGAGATCCGTAATTCCTGGCTGAACTGCTGCTGGTGGGTAATCACGATTCCCTCGGTGTAAACATTGGCGCCGGTATAATCGGCGTCGAAATTCGGCAGCCATTTGTAATTGCGGTAGCCGGTGATCGATGTCAGCGTCAGTCCGCCCACCTCCCAGTCGCCACGACCGGTGACGCCGCCCGACGGCATCTTGTCATATTGCGAGGAATTTATGTCGACCTGGCGGGAGAACGGTTCGATCGGGATCGGAGTATAGCCGACCGACGCGGCCTTTTGATAAAAGCCCCGCACCACCGAGCCATTGGCGAGCGTCGTCGGCAAAACGGCGACCGGGGACAAAAAGCCGACATTGCCGACCTGGTAGTCATAATCGAAGCCCAGCCGATATTTGAAGGAATCGGTCGGCTGATAGAGCAGGTCGAAGCGTCCCTCGATATCGTCGCGATTGTCCCACCGCTTCTGGTAGGTGGTATTGTTGACGAGGCCGTCGCGATAGGTCTTATCGATCGAAATCTGCGCCGCCAGAGTGTCGGTGATCGGGCCGGTAACACGCGCCCGGCCATTGAAGAAGCCGTCATTGCCGGTGGATAGCAGCGCCTCGCCGCCCGGGGTGAAGGATGGCGGCTTGGTCTGGATATCGATGGCTCCGGCCACCGTGTTCTTGCCGAAGAGGGTTCCTTGTGGACCGCGCAACACATCGATGCTGGCGATATTCGGCAGATCCACGATCGCGGTGCCGGTGCGCGCATAATAGATCCCGTCGATATAGAGGCCGACGCCTTGCTCCAGCCCGTCATTGGTCGAGCCGGCATTGGTGCCGAGGCCACGGATCGTAACGGTCTGGTTGCGGCCGCTATAGCCCTCGATCTGCAGACTCGGGATCAGGGCCTGAATCTCCTTGAGATCGAGCTGCCCCGGATTGGCCTCAAGCTGGGCGCTGGTGATGGCAGTGATGCCGATCGGAACCTTTTGCGCATCTTCTACGCGATGCCGCGCCGTCACGGTAATTTCCTGCAACCCTCCGCCGGAATCAGGGACGACCTCCTCCGCCGACGAGGCCAGCGTGCATGTCGGGCAAGCGAGCGCCAGTGCGAGTGATAGGGCGCCATACTCGGCGACATGGCCGATCCATCGTTGAAGCCCGGCTTGGTTCGGGCGAGCAGACTCAGTCAACACAATTTCTCCCCTTTTTGGGTGGCACAAGAGCGCATCCAATCGGAGGATGCATGGCGGTATTAGCATCCCGCCATGCTCAGTGTAAATATATTATCTGATCCGCTGTTATATTAGACGGCCGGCCCGACCCGTCTTCTCCCAGGATTTATGGTTTAACAGCCTCGATATAGACCATTACCAGATACATGATGGCCTCCTGATCGCCCAAATTCGTGTAGCGATGTGGCAAATCGGCCTCGAACTGGATCGCGTCGCCCGCCCCAAGCTGGTAGGCCGCATCCTGCAGACCGATCTCGACCGAACCCGATTCAACGGCAAGATTTTCAACGGTTCCCACGGCATGAGGCTCGGCGAACTCGGTAGCGTTCGGCGCGAGAGACAGCCGGTAGAATTCGGTTTTACGATCGGCATTGTAGGGAAACAACGCGCGCGATCTGAAAAGACCATCGGCGGAGGTCAAAATCTTTGCTTTATCAAAAGGTATCAAAGACGGGCCGCTCGAAATCGAGTCGGCGATCAACAGCGAGAATGGCACTTTCAGCGCCCGGGCGATTTTCCAAAGCAGCGAAATAGTCGGCACAGATTTGCAGAGCTCAATCTGTCCCAACATGGCCCGACTCACCCCCGAAATAACGGCAAGTTCGCCCAATGACAGGCCACGAGATAGGCGTAATCTTTGCAGGTTTTTACTGACATTTATCGCGAGCTCATTGAGGCCCTGATCGATATTATCATCGGATGATTCGTTAATTGGGCGTGGTTTTTTCGGTTTTGGTGGCATTCCAGCCCCTCTCGGTTTGTCGGCTGTCTTCGGTACGCAACCGCGAACTGGACAGTTTATGGGACAGTGCCCTTGGACGGTCAATGCGGATTGTAGCCTGGAGAAACCAGACCAACCTTGTCCAACTCTGATGATCACCCTACTTTTCGTCAGTGGTGGTAAGAGGATCTGGTCATGACCGAAACAATCAATCTGTATGACGCGAAGACGACCCTCTCGAAACTCGTCGAGCGGGCCTCTGCCGGCGAGGAGATTATCATCGCCAAGAACGGTCGTCCGATGGCGCGGCTTGTGCCATTCGGCGCCCGAGCGACGCCGCGTGTGCCCGGTCTGTTGGAGGGGCAGATAAGCATCGCCGAAGATTTCGACGCGCCTCTGCCAGACGATATCGCTCGCGCCTTTCGCGGCGAGTGCGTCACTTAGACCGTTCGATCGAATGCTGGTCGCGCAAGCACAGCGTGAAGGTCTTACCATCGTCACCATGGACCCGATGATCAGGCGCTATGCCGTCGCTGTTCTTGGCACCACCTAAAAATTGATCGAAAGGGAACAGGCCATTCCGAGCCTGTCACAAAAATTTTACCATCAGCAGATGCACCTAAAAGAATATATTCCGGGTGTTGTGAGCAGCCCAGGAGGCTCCGATGGCGAAACACCCCGATCATCCCCACCAAGATCCCGAGGACAATGGCGCCCCAGTCTCGCCGCCGCCCCGCATTCTCGCCGGGCCGGTGTTCGCCCAGCCGCAGCCGACCGCCGATCCCGATATTTTCCGTATCAAACATCCGTCCGATAATGACGCCTATAAGATCATCGACCAGCTCAATGCCGAGCATAAGCTCCAGCCGATGGCGTTTCCGCTACCGCGCGGCGGGCTGACCGAACCGGTGCTTACCCTCGATCAGGTTTTCGGCGTCGGTCTGACGGATGCGGCGCGCAGCAACGCCGCCAAGGACGCGGCAGCGTCGATCGCGGCAAGACAGCAAATCGTGTTCCACGCCACCGGCGATTGCGGCAGCACGCGCGGACCGACCACGCAAAATGAGGTGGTCGACAAGATGGTGGCCGATTTCAGCGACCATGATACGCGCGAAATCCCGCAATTCTGTCTGTTGCTGGGCGACATCGTCTATAATTTCGGCGAGCCACAATATTATTACGATCAGTTCTATGAACCCTATCGCAATTATCCGGCGCCGATCCTGGCGGCGGCCGGCAATCATGACGGCATGATTTCGCCGCTGGCGCATGCCAAAAGCCTGTCGGCCTATCTCTCCAATTTCTGCGCCGACCCGGCGCAAGGCTTTTTGGTAACCGCCGATGCCGGTGGCCTGTCGCGCACCGCGCAGATCCAGCCCGGCGTATTCTTTACATTCGAGGCGCCGCTGCTCCGAGTTTTGGTGTTTTACAGCAACACGCTCGAAGATCCCGGCGTCATCGCCGATGACAGGATCGGCCGGGCACAGCTCGATTTTCTCGCCGCAGCGCTGGCGCGGGTCAAAGCCGAGGGATTCGCGGGCGCTCTGTTGTTCGCGCATCATCATCCGCCCTATGCGCTGGGCTCGCAACATTCCTCAAGTACCGCAATGCGCCTTCAAATGGATGCGATCTGCGCCCAGGCTGGGGTCTGGCCGCATGCGGTGCTGGCCGGTCATGCGCATAATTATCAGCGTTTCACCCGGCTGCGCCCCGACGGCACCGTCATTCCCTACATCATCTGCGGCAATGGCGGCCATAATGTGCAAAAGCTGACAGGGAAGGGTGGCACACCCTATCGCACGCCCCAAATCATTCTGGCCAAGACGGCTGACGACGATCAGGTGACCTTGGAGAATTATGACGATATCGATTACGGCTATCTGCGGATTGTCGTCGATCCACAACAACTGCGCATCGAATATCATCCCGCCAGCGATGGCGACCAGGCAAAAACTCCCGACGACAGCGTCACTATTGACCTCGCCTCCCGGCAGAAGGTCGGCTATTCGCCCAATGATCTGGGCCAGCCGGCCCAAGCCCGGGCCATCCGCGATCTTATCGCCGACCGGTGACCAGTGTGTAGTGTTGACACCGAAACTCTCAGTGTCTAGAGTGTAGCGGTGAGAAGTGCCGATCTGATCCGTGAATTGAAAAGGGCTGGTTGGGTGCTCGACCGGGTGCGCGGTTCGCACCATGTCTTCAACCATCCAACCCGGCCGGGCATCATCGTGGTGACACACCCGAAGAAGGATCTTGGGGTCGGGCTGGTGACCGCCATCCGCAGACAGGCAGGCCTATGATACGCTATCCGATCGTCATTGAAGAAGGCTCCCAGGATACCGCATTTGGTGTCGCAGTGCCGGATCTTCCCGGATGTTTTTCCGCCGGCGATACGCTTGACGAGGCTCTTGATGGGGCGAAAGAGGCCGTCGCCGCCTGGGTCGACGCGGCTATCGATAGTGGGCAGCCGATTCCTGCGCCGTCGAGCCTGGAGTCTGTCCGTCAACTGCCCGACTATGACGGCTGGACATTTGGCTTGGTCGAATTGGACCCTGCCCTGTTCGACGACAGCATCGAGCGGGTGAACATCACCCTGCCAAAGCGCGTTCTACGCCGTCTCGACGATCTGGCGGCAAGCCGACATCAGAGTCGGGGAGCGTTCATAGCCGAACTTACCATGCGATTAGTGCGCTGAGTCTGTACGGTTAGCCCTGCTGCAGCCAATCCAGCACCTCCTGGGCGCTGACCACGTCGGCATATTTGAGCTGCAAATCGGTAAGATTGGCGAAGTGATAGCTCTCATGCTTGTCGGCGACGCACTCCTCGGGGACGATGGTGCGAAAGCCATGGCTGAGGCTGTCGACCGCGGTGGCGCGCACGCAACCCGAGGTCGAACCGCCGGTCACCACCACCGTATCGACGCCATGCCAGGTCAGGTAGCTGCGCAGCGGCGTTTCGAAAAAGGCGCTCGGCATGCGTTTGGTGAAGACCAGATCGACCGAGCGATCAATCTCGACTCTGGGATCGAAGTGGTGGCGCTCGGAATCATATTTGATGTTTTGCAGGCTGTCCGGCGTGTTGGTGCGGGTGCCCCAGACGCCGGCATCGCCGCCATCCTGCTTGTAGGCGACGTGGCTCCAGATCACCGGCATGCCGCGCGCGCGCGCTGCCTTTGAGATGCGATTGGTCCAGTCGATCTGCAGCGGATCGGTGACATAGGCGCTTTTGGGAAACAGATCGGGCCGCGTGTAGGCCTGCTGAAAATCGATATTCATCACCGCCAGCTTCTTGCCGAATCCGAACCGCGCCCGTGCCGGATTTGCCTTGACCGCCTCATAAAGTTGTCTTGCCGTCTTGTTTTCACACAGCATGGTCGGTTGGAAAAAAAGTTCAGACTCGGACATGGCGCACTCCGCGTGAATTGTTAATGGCCCTAATGTTCTTCCTGCCAGCCTTCGCCGTCCGGCGTGCGATGCCGTTGCGTCTTCAAATGATATTGAAATCGGTCCGGCCGGTAATAGGCATAGATCAACTGTACCGGCCGGCCCTTTGCCGCCCGCATGATCCGTTCGATTCGCAGCAGCGCGGAGGAGGGAGCGACTCCCAGCGCGGCGGCGATCTGCGGCTCGGCCTCGACCGCGGTAATCCATTGCTCGGCGCTATGCGCCGCCGCGCCCGCCCGTTCCAACAGGGTCAACAGCGAAGTGCCGGCCAGCTCGGTGACACTGTAGCGCGCTGCGATGTCACTCGGCACGAAGCTGATCAGGTAGGAAAAGGGTTCACCCTCGATCTTGCGGCGGCGCACGGCGCGCTGAACCACCGCGCCGGGCGCCAATCTTAGATGCTGCAGGACGGTCTGGTCGGCTTCGATATCGGCGACATCGATCACCTCCACCTCGGTCTCCAGACCCATGACCCGCAAGCTCTGCATCAGGGTGGTGAAGGAGCCCCGGACCACCGGTACGGCGCGCCCGGTCGCTATGATCGTGCCGCGACCGCGATGGCGACTGACCAGCCCGTCCGAGGCCAGTTCGTTCAACGAGCGTTTGACCGTGATCCGCGAGACATTGAATAATTTGGCCAATTCCTGCTCGCCCGGCAGCATCGAGCCGGCTTCCAGCCGGCCGGCGCGGATGCGTTCGCGCAGCAGCAGATAGATCTGGTGATAGAGTGGTGTTGGCAGGTTGGGATCGAGCTGCGCCGCGCCGATATCGCCGCACCATTCGTCCGTTTCCATGATCCCGCCCTGACTGAAATGATCTCTCGGCATGATTCCCTGCGCTCATTATCAAGGATCGAAATGATAGTTCAATAGGCCTATCGCGCCCGGTCCAAGATGATATAGTTCTATATCATGTAATGATCCAAATCGGGGTGTATCATGTCGGACCAATCCAGGAGCTATGCGGAATTCCGGCGCGGTTGGCCCGTCGTACTGAGCGCCATGTTGGGCATCGGCCTGGGATTGTCGCCGGTTCCCTTCTATACGCTCGGGATCTTCGCCCCGGAGTTGGCCCGTGAATTCGGCTGGAGCTTCAGCAGTATCATGGGCGGCATCCTTTATTCGACGATCTCGGTGATCGTCTTCAGTCCGCTGGTCGGTCTGCTCGCCGACCATTTCGGCGTTCGCAGGGTCGCCCTTACCTCGGTCGCTCTATTCGGGCTCAGCTTCATGGGTTTCGCCCTTTCGAATGGGTCCTTGACGCTCTATTACGCCACCTGGACGATTGTCGCGGTGCTTGGCACCGGGACCTTGCCGATCACCTGGACACGCGCCGTCAATAATTGGTTCGATCTGCGCAAGGGCTTTGCCTTGGGGCTCTGTCTGCTCGGAACCGGTTTGTTCGGCTCGCTGGTCAAGCCCTTCACCGCCTGGGTGATCGGGCTCTATGGCTGGCGCGTCGCCTATGTCGTGATCGGCGCTTTGCCGCTGCTGATTGCGCTGCCCGTTGCCCTGTGGGGATTCAGGGATGTCGGACCGGCCCACCAGAGCGCCGCCGCCCGCAAGGCCGACGGCGCCAGCCGCAAAGCCGCGACTCCCGGCCTGACGATCGGCGAAACATTCGCCAGTTGGCGTTTCTGGGTGATCGCGGTGGCCTGCGTCATGATCGCCTTCACCATCGGAGGCGCTATTCCCAACATGGAGAATATCCTGAAACTCTCGGGGTTCGAGCACACCGACATCGTCTCGCTGGTGTCTTTGATCGGCATCGCGGTAATCATCGGCCGGATCCTGGGCGGGTGGCTGCTCGATCGCTTTTGGGCTCCCGGTGTCGCGGTTTTTCTGCTGGGGATTCCGAGTTCAGCCTACTGGATCCTGGGACATGGTCCCTTCGATAAGATGGTGACCGGCATCGCGGTGTTCGAGGTCGGCTTCGCTGCGGGCGTGGAATATGACCTGTTGGCTTACCTGATCGCCCGCTATTTCGGGCTTAAGAGTTACAATGTTGTCTATGCCGGCATTTACTCCGCCTTCGCTTTGGGAGCCGGCATCGGCCCCAAGGTGTTTGGACGCTATTACGATGTGACCGGCGGGTACCAGACCCCGTTGCTGCTCTCGACTGTCATGATGATTGCCAGCGCCTTGCTGCTGCTGACCTTGGGTAAATACCGAAATTTTGCCAAGGGCGCGGTGTTGGACTCACCTGAACCGGAGGCGTTGGTAAAGCCGGCCTGACCGCTGACGCTCTTGCGCAAGACCTGGGACAGCATCATCGTCGGTGGCGGTAGCGCGGGCGCCACCTTGGCGGCGCGGCTGTCCGAACAACGCGATTGTCAGGTTCTGTTGATCGAGGCGGGCGGGCGCGATTGGGCGCCCCAGATCATGATTCCCGGTTGCCTCGAAACTCTGCTGAACAGCCGCACACTCAATTGGCATTATCCCGGCGATCCCGACCGGACCCTGGCCAACCGCAGGCTGACTTGGGCCGCCGGACGGGTGTTGGGTGGTTCGAGTTCGATCAACGGCATGGTTTTCGGCCGTGGGCTGCCGGCAGACTACCAGCGATGGGAAGACGGAGGCGCGGCAGGATGGGGCTGGGACTCCCTGTTGCCTTATTTCCGTCGCCTAGAACAATGGAACGGGCCGCCCCATCCCAGCCGTGGACAGGCCGGGCCGCTCCATGTCCGCCGCTTCGAGCAGACCGATCCCTCCTGTCAGGCTGCGATGGAAAGCTTGATCAAGGCCGGCCTGCCCTATCTCGAGGATTACAATATCGGGATCACTGACGGAATTGGCCTGACCCAGGCAAATCAGAAAAACGGCCTGCGCCACAGCGTGGCGCGCGCCTATCTTCAACCCGCCCGCCGGCGCGCCAATCTGACGGTGTGGACCAGGTGCCGCGCGCTAGGTCTGCGGCTTTCGGCCGGACGCTGTCTTGGCGTCACCATCCTACGCAGCGGAACGGTCATCCCTTTGACCGCCGAGCGCGAGGTCATCTTATCGGCGGGTGCCATTGGCAGTCCAAAATTACTCATGCTGTCGGGGATCGGCGCGCCCGCGGCGTTACGGCCGAATGCTATCCCGGTGCGGCATGAATTGCCGGGGGTCGGCGAGCATTTGAACGACCATGTGAATATCAAGATTTCCGCTTTCGTCGATCGCCCGACCTATAACAGCCAACGGTCTGGTTTGAGCGCGCTGCGGCATGGTCTACAATTCCTCCTCAATCGATCCGGGCCGGCCAGTAGTCCGGCAAACCATGTACAGGCTTTTTTGCGCACCGATCCATCGCTCGCCTCCGCCGATCTACAGATCCAATTGATGCCGTTCGGTTTCGGCAGCAGCGAGCAGATGCGGCGCGACGGCATGACGGCGGTGGTCAGCCCGTGCCATCCTGATGTACGCGGCCAGGTCAGATTGAGCGGGCCCGACCCCTTGGCGCCGCCGCGCATTGCGATGGCGATGCTGGAATGTCGTGAGGATCGCCAGCGATTATTGCGGGGGTGCCGTCTCGCGGCGGCGGCCTTGCAGGAGGGCGCCGGGGGCCGCCTCTATGCCCCGCTCACCGCCGATCTGAGCGACGCAGCATGGCTGGATTTCTTCACCGACTGCGCGGCGCTCAATTGGCACCCCACCAGCACCTGCCGCATGGGCAATGGCAGCGATGACGTGGTCGATGGCGCGTTACGCGTGCGCGGGCTGACCGGACTCCGCGTGGTTGACGCTTCGGTCATGCCCTTCGTGACCGGCGGAAATACCAATGCGCCGGTCATCGCCCTTGCCGAGCGGGCGGCCGAAATCATCAGCGGAGCGCCAGGCAGGAAGCTGATCGCCCGGGACGAGGAGATGTTGAATTGCCAGCCCTGATCACGCAGCTTGCTTTTGCATTCCATATCGGCGGAGGCGCCATCGCTTTGATCGCCGGATGCATCGCCATATCGGTGGAAAAGGGGGGGTGGCTGCATCGGAGAGCGGGAACCGTGTTCTTCGTCTCGATGCTGGTCATGGCAATATTCGCCGCATATCTCGCTGTTGTCATTCCCGATCAAATGGTGAATCTGTTCATCAGTCTCTTCACAAGCTATCTTGTTGTTACATCTTGGCTTGCCGTTCGCAGGCCAGATGGGGTTTGCGGGCTTGCCGAGAAAATCGGCCTGTCAGTCGCAATCCTTCTTTGCGCTCCGTTTGCGATATTGTCCTTTCAGCTGGCAACTGGGCTTGAGCCACTCTTTCGGAGCGCAATGGCTTTCAAGGGCGCAATCCTGATCGCCATCTATAGTTTTACCGGTATTCTGGTGATCGCCGTGATTTCAGACGCCAAACTCGTTTTGACCGGCAATATCAGCGGTAGCGCCCGGATCGCCCGCCATCTTTGGCGAATGTGCTTAGGCCTTGCCCTCGCCACCGGTTCGGCCTTCACCAACGGCTTGGCGCGCGTTTTGCCCGGGCCCTACCATGTGCCAACCCTATTTTTTTACCCGCAGTTTGTGCCCATATTGCTGCTGATTTTCTGGATGATCAGGGTGCGCGTGCTTGGCTGGAAGCATGGCGGGTAGCGGCATGCTCTATCAAGCGCGCGTTGGTTTGAGACGCGGCTCATGCATTGCGGATGCTGGCGATGAACCGATCGACTTCACTCCCCAGCTTTTCCGCCTGCTTTGACAATTCGGCCGAGGCCTGCAGCACATGGCTGGCGCCCACGCCGGTTTCATTGGCTGTTTCCGCCACTCCCGAGATATTGAGCGAGACTTTATGAGTTCCCGCCGCCGCCTGGTCGATGTTGCGGCTGATCTCGTGGGTCGCCGCACCTTGTTCTTCAACCGCAGCGGCGATCGCCGACGAGATCTGGTTGATCTCCGAGATGGTGCCCGAGATCGCCTGAATGGCGACGACGGCTTGCCCGGTCGCGGTCTGTACACCGGCGATATGCTGGGAAATCTCATCGGTCGCCCGGGCGGTCTGATTGGCCAGCGCCTTTACCTCGCCTGCGACCACGGCGAATCCCTTGCCGGCATCGCCGGCCCGGGCCGCCTCGATCGTGGCGTTCAGTGCCAGGAGATTGGTCTGGCTGGCGATATCATTGATCAGCTTCACCACGCTGCCGATCAGATCGGCCGAACTGGCCAACCCACCGATGATTTCGTTGGTCTTTGCCGCCTGATCCACTGCTTTGCCGGAAATCACCGTCGCGCTGCTGAGCTGACGGCTGATTTCCTGGATCGATGCGCTGAGTTCTTCGGCGGCTGCCGCAACGGTCTGTACATTGCCGTTGGCTTCCTCGGAAGCGGAGGCGACAATAGTAATCTTCCGGGACGCATTTTCCGCCAGGGATGACAGAGACTCGGCTGTGGCGTGCATCTCGGTCGAAGCCGAGGCGACGGCCTGCACCACTCCCTTGATGTTTGTTTCCAGATTGTCCGCCAATTGAAGCATGGCGTGGCGCTTAGCCGTTTCGGCCTGCTGTTGAAGCCGCTCTTGCGCGACCCGCAAATCCGCCGCTTCGCGCGCATGATCGCGCAGCATCTCGATGGACCGACCAAGGATGCCGATATCATCGCCTCGCTCAGTGTCACCGACCGTGACGGCAAAATCGTTTTGCGCCAATCGTTCGGTCACCAGGGTCAGACGTCGTAAAGGCCGGGAGATGTTGGTCGCCAGAAACCAGCCGCCGCCGACCAGCAGCGAGGCGATCGCGGCGATGATCGCGCCAAATTTGACGGCGATATTTTTGAATTCGGTATTGACATCGTCAATGTAAATACCGGTCCCGATCGACCATCCCCACGGCTCAAAATTTCGGACCTCCGCCACCTTGTCGACCGGGGTGTCGGATCCCGGGCGGGCAAATTGATAAAATACCGGGTGACCCTCGCCAGCGCCCGCTTCAATGAACTGACGAACGAACGGCACTCCATTGGGGTCCTTGGCATCGATGAAATTCTTACCCTCGCGCTCGGGCTTGTTCGGCTGCAGCACGCTGGTGCCATCGGTGGCATAGATGAAGATATAGTCGTCGCCGGCATAACGAACCTCGCGCAAGGTTTTCTTAGCCAAGCTCTGAGCCGTTGCCTGATCAAATTCGCCGGCCTGGGCCCGCCCCTGGAAACTCTTGGCGACGTCACGGGCGACTTCGACGAGATTGCGCACTTTGGTCACGCGGTCTTCGATCATCACCGACTTGATGAAAGACAAGGCCACCACCGCCACCACCACCAACCCCACCGCGCCGCCAATCACCAAAGCGATCAGTTTTGCCGGAATCCCTAAAGCATTCAGCATCGCATCCCCTCACCCGCCAGTGTTCCCGCCGAAATTCTAGCATCAATCCTGGGAAACTTCGAGCCTAGCCGCGCCCCATCGCCTCAAGGATGGCAATCACTGCATATTCCGCCGCCTCGCAGGCGCCTTCGATACCGGCATTGACCTTGCAGTTATGTTCGCCGGCAAAATACATGGCGCCCACCGGCTGGCCGACCAGATCGGCATAGGTCTCGATATCGCCCGGCTGAAAATAGGCGATATGTCCCTTGGAAAAGGGATAGGTCGACCAATTATGGATATGTCCCGCCTGCACCACACCGGCTGCGGCCGGCCGCAGCCGCACCAGCTCGGCGACGGCCTTGGCACCGAGCGCGCGGTCGCTCATCCGGTTGAGAGGTTCAATCGCCTTGCCATTGACATAGGCCCGCAGCACGCCTTCGGTGGTGACCCGGGACGGCGTGTGGGCGAAGAACTCCATCGGGCCATCGGTCCACATATTGTCCGGCAAACCGTCTTTTTCCCAGAAAGGCTCACGGACATCGAAACAGATCTGCACCGACTGATCGGACCTTTGACGGCGCCAGGCCTCACGCTGCGGTTTTGGGACCGGGCCGTCGATGGGAATATCCTTCAAAATAGTGGGCGGTATGGTGTTGATGCAGGTTCGCGCGCTGTAACGCGATCCGTCGGCGCAATGGACCTGCACCGCGCTGGGCTGGGCGGTGATACCGGTCACGATCTTGTTGAGGACCACCGGTCGCTTCAGCGACGCGGCCATGGCGTCGGTCAGGGTGTTGGTGCCGCCCTTGACGATGCTATAGGGCCCGGTCTTGGAATCCCAGACATAGTAATGATTTTTGCGCAGGAAATCGAGCGCATTGGCGTCGTCGAGATCCCAGGCCGATATGGCGACATCCATGATCCGCAGAGCCTCGGGCGAGGCACCTTTTTGCGTACAATATTGTCGCAGCGACTGACGGTCGATGGCGCGAAATTCGGGTTTGCGCCAATCCAGCAGATCGGTCAAAGGGTCATCCTTGAGGACATAATGGCCGAGTAGCGCAAAGGGCGACAGCGCCTTCTCGTCGGGCGCCAAATGGTTCATCGGCGAGGTGGCCCAGTCGGCTGTCGGCGGCGCGCCGCCAATGCTGACGGCGGTCTTCGGCAGTCTGGTTTCGCCCATCGCGCCCTTGCCGGGCGCGACCATTTCGATCCCCAGCTCCGCCGCATTGCCACGCACCCTGCCATAACCGAAGCCAACCTGTTCGGCGCCGAATTCAGGCTCGCCTGGAACATTGCGAGCGGTCCAGCAGCGGCCACCGATGCGGGAGCTGCCCTCCAGGACCAGAACATCGACCCCTGCCGCCTGCAGCATGCGGGCGGCATGCAGTCCGGACATGCCGGCGCCGAGGATCAGCACCTCGGTTTTGCCATCATCGCCTTTGCCCCAGACTGGGAGCGCGGTCGCCGCCGCCATCGAAGCGGCGCCGCTGAGCAGGGTACGTCTGGAAATAACGTGATCAGGCATCATTTTCTCCTCATTCATGCCCGGTTGCCGCCAGGACAATCGACTCGTCATTGCTGGGACTGTCGCCGGCGGCGCCGATCGCGCCGATGACCGCGCCCGACTCGTCTTTGATCAGAACGCCGCCGCCCAACAACACGGTGTGGCCCTGCAGCGCCGCGATCACCGACGGACCGGCGAGCGGATTGCCGGCCAGCGCATCGGCGATCTGCTGCGAGCTGCAACCGAAGGTCAGGGCGGCGCGCGCCTTGCCGGCGGCGATATCGATCCCGCCCAGTCCGGCGCCGTCCTCGCGCAGCGCGAATTTAATATAGAGGCTGGCATCGATGACGGCGATGCTCATCGGGTTGAGCTTCTTTGCGCGGGCCGATGCCATGGCGGCTTTGGCGAGGATTTCTGCCTTGGCGAGGGATAAACCGGTCATGTTGTCTTCTCTTTCCATTGGAGTGTATCGCGAATAAGCGCCGCCAGTCCGCCATCAGAAGCGGTGCTGACCGGCGCGCTGGCCTGCGCCAAGGCTTCCGCCGAATTGAAGCGATAGGCCGCTTGCGGCAACAGGTGGTAGGTGGCCCGGGATTTCATCAGCGCGAAGGTCTGGTCATGCAGCCAATCCGCATCAAAATTTCCCTGGCTCTGGCGCTGCGCCGCGATGCGCCCATCGAACCACGGGCGATAGATCTGATTATCCCTCAACATCAGCCACATTTGCAGCCAATGCGCGCCCTCGGGCGATAGCGCGATCTCGGGCGCGATCGCCTTGGCAACCGCCTCGCTGGGCTCGGGCGGTTGTTCGACCAGGATCGCGGTTACCCGCAAATCATCCAGTTCGACGGCGCTCGCGGCGACGGCGCAACCGCAACCGGTGGCGGCGATGATGTAGCTCTCTATGCCCAGATTGTCGGCGATGACGCCAAGTGACTCGGCAGCAACCCGCAGGATTGGGCGACCGGGCGGTGGAGGATCGGATTCACCGGTGCCAGGCAGATCGGGGACGATGACGAAAGCATGATCGGCGAGCGAGCGGGCGATCGCTTCCACCGCCAAACCGGTGCCCGGCGCATCATGCAGCAGCATCACCGCCGGCAAAGCCGGGTTGCCGTAGCACCGCACGAAAATCTGCCCGTCGGTAAGATCGAAGAACTGGACCGCGGGGTCGTTACCGACCAGAGGCGGAGTCGCGGAGCTTGGTCTGACAGCGACGGAGGGCAGGGCGCGCAGGCAGGCAACGATGGCGGCGTGCTTGGCTTTGGTATCGCTGGTCAGCCTGAGGATCCGTTGCGTCGGCCGTAAGGGCGGCAGGCGGTCGAGGTGTCCGAACAGCATGTCTTCCTCCGTCGCCATGAAGACAGCGGGAAGCTGCAACGCAGCCACGGCGGTAAGTGCCTTGCTGCCATAGAAACAGGCGGCGCGATAAGCCGGCATGAAGGATTTACGGCAGTCATTATACATCATCACCCAGAACTGGATGTCTTCCGGCGTCGGGCGGTCGATCGCATTGAGCCGGCTGACATGGCGTGAGGTCCAGGGAAACCAAGTAAACTGATCGCGAAATCGCACCCAGATGCTGGTGAAATGCGCACCCAGCGGGTCGGCCTGGAAACTTTCGAAATAGCCCTCGAACAGATGGGCGATTTCAACGTCATCAAAGGCCGGCAGTCCGTCCAGGACCAGACCGCTGACCTGTTTCGGCCACCCCACGCCAAGTTCGAGTGCGACGGCGGCACCGGTGTGGGTGCCGAAAACCGGGCAGGGTGGCAGGCCGAGCGCGGCCATCGCGCTTGCGGTCGCCGCGGCCAGATCGGACACTTCGAGTTCTTCGCCATTCAGCGGATGCGAAAGGCCGAAGCCAGGCGTGTCGAAGGCAAAACAGGTGAAATGAGGGGCGGCAGCGGCCATTTCCGCCAAAACCATCGCGGAATTGGCCGGTGAGGCATGGAGCATCACCACCGGCGGGCCTTTTCCCATCTTGCGGTAGTGCACTTTCCGGCCCTCGACGGTGACAAAACGCCGCTCGATCTTGTGCATGGGAGACGCCCGCTTTGAAGGAAATGGCGCGCAAACCCGAAGGTTTGCGCGCGTCTCTTGGACCAGGTAACGATTATATTAGAACTTCGCCGATACCCTGAAACCGAAATTGAGCGGGTTCGGCGCCGTTACGATCGCCCCCAAATAGGCTTCGCTGAAGGGGGCTCCGGTACCGGGACTTCCCGGGAACCGAACGGCCATATCCCAATCCTTGTTGTTAAACAGGTTGGTTGCATAGCCTTCAAAGGTAATATTGTCGCGGGTTATACCGGCCGAAACATTGACTCGGGCATAGGCGTTGATCTTCAGGAGGTCGGTGGCGTCAACAAACTGCGAGCCCGTGTAGTTGATAACGCCATGAGCAAACCAATCATAAGGTCCGTCGAAAAGGTGATCCTTATAGGTAACGTCCGCGGTACCCTGATACTCAGGAACCAGATTAACGCGGTTTCCGCTCTGGTTGGGAACTGCCCCGGAAGCAAAAGCTGCACCATAGCTCTTATCCCAATAGTTGGTCCGGAAAGCACTGGTAAGGTTGAACCCCGCATGCGCCGTCAAATTCGAGGAGAGCTTGGCCGTGCCGTCGAACTCGATACCCTGAATATGATTTTGCGAAATGCCGGTAACGGACTGACCAGAGCTGCCTAAAGGACAAGCGGCACTGAGATTTGCAGCGTAATTAACCTTCTGAGGACAGGTCGACGGATCGAAAAGGAAGGTGTTGACCAGCGCGTTATCCCAGAACTCATTGTAATAATCGATGCTGAAGAACACCCTGTTTTCCAACAGAGTTTGTTTCAAGCCTACTTCGTAGACCCGAACCGACGGGTCTCCGGTGTAGGGCGAGCCCGCCCCGGCTGCGGCCAGAGCCGTCTGCAAGTAGTTATTTCCTGAAGTGGCTGTGGCACCCAACGCGGAAACGTAAGACGTTTGCAGTTGGGCCGGTTGCACGCCTTCTGAGTAGCTCACATAGGCATCAGTCGAGCTGGTCGGATGATATTTCAAGATAAAACGGGGCAGGGCCTTGTGGTAGCTTTTCGACACGTCTGCCCCATTCACAGCGTCAGAAATCGTGTCATTCTGATAGCGCGCTTCCGCTGAAAGCGTAAGTTCTGTCAGGATGTCATATTCCAGCGAGGCGTATACGCCGTCGATTTTATCGATTTCATTGAGGGGGGATGCAAAAGCGCTTGAGAGGTAACCGTAATAGTCGCCGCCCTGCGACAGCTGGTTGCTCGACTGGAAGTGGTTTGCGCCGATGACCGCGCGCAACGGCCGGTTGACACTGCTGACAAGCCGGGCGTCGGCTTCGAAATCGCGATTGATCGTCGCCGTATTGGTGATGAAGAAGGGCGTGGGCGTATGGTCCGCCGCCGTCAGATCGTCGGCGAGGGCTTGATTATAGCCGGCGCTGAACTGGAAGCTGGTGTCATAGGGCAAATTCTCTGCTGCGCCTGCGATCGAGGCTTGCAGATTGTCGCGCAACAAACCCGAATGGCCGATGTCCGGAACCTTGCTCAGCCAAAGTTGCTGGCTGCCGCCGCCATAATTGTTGGATTTGACGGCCGAGAGCAGCGACTGGGGCATGACCGTGCCGCTCAGCACCGATTGAGGACTGAGCGTCGACAGGGTCGGAACGCCATTGCAGAAGGAAGGGTTTGCAAGGCCTTTGCAGGCCGATCCCAGGCTGCCCGGGTCGAGGAAACCGTCCTGGGCCGTGGAATCGTCATCGCGTGAATAGTGGAATCGCGAGCGAAGCCACACATCGCCATCGGCGGTCGGGGTCGCGTACAGAACCACCGTGGCGCCCTTGGTGTCTTCTTCACCAAGTTGACCGCCGTCCGCAGCTTTGTATTGCGCGCCTTGACGGAACCATTCGCCGGTGACTCTGGCCGTCAGTATGCCAGGGATAACGGCGCCCTCGATCGACGCGACATCGTCAAAGGAACCCATATCCGAATAGCCCACATTGGCCTTGGCATGGTAATCCTGCGACGGATTGGAGGTGAGCAGGTTGATCGCTCCACCGAAGGTATTCTTACCGAAGTAAACATTCTGCGGCCCCTTCAACACCTCGACCGAATCCGCGTCGGCCAGGGTGACCGAGGCCAAGCCACCGGAGATATAGATACCGTCGATGAACAGCGCGCCGGAGGAGCCGCCATAGGCGCCACCGTAATTGCTGGACATGCCGCGGAAAATAAGCGTCGGGAATTCACGGCCGCCGCCCGAATAGCTGGCGCCCTGGCTGTTGAAGGTGAAGCCCGCTTGGTACTGCAGAGCGTTGATGTCGACGACGCCATCCTCCGCGAGTTTGCTGGCCGAAAAGGATTGAATGGAGATCGGCACGTCGATCAACTTCTCGGCGCGCGCCCGCGCCGTGACGATAATTTCTTCGGTCCCTACATCTGAGTCGGACTTCGAAGGCGCGGTCTGCCCATAGGCGATCGCCGAAGTCACAAGGCCCATCGCGGTGGCGGCAGTGAGAGCCGTGGTTCCCAACCAATGCTTGTTTCTCATTTCATTCCCCTAACGAGCTTCGCCTGAGTTTGGATCGGGCGGCCGTCAACGGATCCGCCGATCAGGCTGCACCCCTGCGCAGCCCGTCACAAATCAGCAAACATCGAAACAAAGCCTAATTAAACGCATCGCGCGGCGTTACCCGCTTTTCGGACACGCGCATGCCGCAGTGGCGAAGGGAGTGAGTGAAGTTGCATCAATTGTAGGCAAGTTGATGGCAGAACCGATCAACGTACGGGCAGTTTCTGCAGCATAGGGACTGAAATGGCGATTTTTCGCGAAGAAAACCAATGAAAAAGCCTTGCCCACGCCGATGGCGGGCAAGGCTTTTTTGTCTGAAATGTGGACAGGTCCGCGCGACTATATGCGGTGCTCGGTCGGTTCCTGCCCGGCTGAAACCCAGGG
>Ga0116226_10000311_pt1 | contig 40682 bp, 39 predicted proteins | sample S1TSphfallax_FD_89692 | JGI IMG/M metagenome (GOLD analysis project Ga0116226, IMG submission 89692) | Host-associated microbial communities from peat moss isolated from Minnesota, USA - S1T2_Fa - Sphagnum fallax MG | ecosystem: Host-associated > Plants > Peat moss > Unclassified | place: USA... | reverse complement strand
GTATTGCTACACCTGTTACCGCTCGACTTGCATGTGTTAGGCACGCCGCCAGCGTTCAATCTGAGCCAGGATCAAACTCTTCAGTTAATAACACTTAGTCACTGAAGCAATCGCGATCCCCAAGCTCTCACTCATTCGCTACGCACCGTGAGGCGCGCATGAAAGACTGGTCGTTTGGTTCTCGCATCATCAATTGCGCCAAAGGCGCTATGACACGAGTCCCCACACAAGTTACCTGTTCAAATTTTTAAAAAGCGACCCGAGACGACAAAGGTCCGGGGAAAGACTATCAATCTTAGCAGATTTTGAGACCCCGTCAATTCCGAGTTGGTCCCAAAACGCTCCTTCCGAATGAGCTTTCACTTGGAAGGGCGCGCAGTATAGCCCTGGGTTTTGGGGTGTCAACTGATTGTCATCAATCTTTTTTTATGTCTTCGAAGGACGGCTGGCCTGATGGCCGCCGCGCGGATTCAGCCCTGGTTTGCAAGCCTTATTTTCGCAAAATGGCGCTTGCCCACCGATACCACGTAGGTGTCTCCGACGAGCAGTTCGTGGCTGTGGCTCAGGACCTTTTCTTGGTTCACCCTGACAGCACCTTCTTGGATCTTGCGCGAGCCTTCAGAGCTGCTCGCGACGAAGCCCAGATCCTTCAAAACGGCCGTCAAACGGACGCTGCCGCCCGCGATCGCGATGACCTGTTCCGCCAAGTCCGCGGGGGTCGCGCCCTGTTGGAAGCGTGCCGTGAAATCGCTTTGCGCGCGCTCGGCATCGCCAGGCGTGTGGAAGCGGGTGACGATTTCCCGCGCAAGTTCGAATTTGACGTCGCGCGGATTGCGGCCCGCGTTCACCGCCGCCTGCAATGCCGCAATCTCGCTCAAGGGACGAAAGCTCAGGAGTTCGAAATAGCGCCACATCAGTGCATCCGAGATCGACATGAGCTTGCCGAACATGACGCCGGGCGCATCGTGAATGCCGATCGTGTTGCCGAGCGACTTGGACATTTTTTGCACACCGTCCAGACCTTCGAGGAGTGGCGTCGTCAAGACGATTTGCGGCTCCTGGCCATGGGCCTCCTGGAGTTGCCGTCCCACGAGGAGGTTGAATTTCTGATCCGTACCGCCGAGCTCGACATCGGCGCGCAACGCCACCGAGTCGTAGCCTTGTACGAGCGGGTAGAGGAACTCATGCACCGCGATCGGCTGGCCGGACTTGTAGCGCTTGTGGAAGTCGTCACGCTCCAGCATACGCGCCACCGTGTGCTTGGCCGCGAGTTCGATCAGGCCGGCAGCGCTCATCGCGCCCATCCAGCGCGAATTGAAGTCGATCACCGTGCGCTCGCGGTCCAGAATCTTGTAGATCTGCTCTTGGTAAGTGACTGCGTTCGCGGCGATCTCGGCGGGAGTCAGCCGCGGTCGGGTCGCGCTTTTACCGGTCGGGTCACCGATCAAGCCGGTGAAATCCCCGATCAGAAAAATCACTTCGTGCCCAAAATGCTGGAATTGCCGCAGTTTGTTGATCAGGACAGTGTGCCCCAGATGCAAATCCGGCGCGGTTGGATCGAAACCGGCTTTGACCCGCAGCGGTACGCCGCGGGCGATTTTCTTGCGTAGGTCCGCCTCCTGAATGAGGTCGACCGCGCCGCGCTTCAACTCGGCGATCTGATCATCTACGTTGCTCGACACGCGCGTGTTTCCTGTTGAGAGGCTGGTCCGTTGTGGCCGGGGGCGACAATTTACGGCTATGCAACGCCGTAGACAACGGCAATACCCACGTGATGCAGCGTCTGTACGCTCGGGCACCGACGCGGCGGCTAGCGAGCGGCTAGGCTGCCGTCATGAGTTCCAGACCCCTGAGGCGAGGCGGGAGCGACTGGGTCCACCGGTCAGCGATGCGTGCGGCAGCACCTGAATTTCCGGACGAGGTTGCGCCGGATCTGCCTTCTACGGGCACTGTCGACGACGACGACGACCCTGCGGACGAACGCCCCGGCGAGAACGAGCCGCCGGAACGTGAACACGACGAGAACACGGAGGCCCCGGAGGAATTCGAGCGAGACGACGAGGATGAGTACGACGACGATGAATGAACATGCCGGCATCTGGATCGATCACCGCAGGGCCGTGATCATAGCTCTCGATGGCGATGCCGATCGGACCAGCGTGATTTTATCGCAGGTCGATAAACACCTGGAACGCGGCGGCGACTCGCCGCTGAAGGGTCCGTATGAAGCTCTGCAAGTGCCGGCGGACGACCGCCGGCAGCGGGCCCTCACGGGCGAACTCGACCGCTACTACGACTCGGTGATTGCGGCGGTCCAAGGGATTGCGGGGCTGTTGCTGCTCGGTCCCGGTGAAGCGAAGAAGGAGCTGCACGCGCGGCTCCTCAAGGCCCGGCTCGGTGCGCGGGTGAGGGCCGTCGAAACGGCCGACAAGCTGAGCGATCGCGAGATCCTCGCCCGCGTGCGCGCCTTCTTCGAGGACACGGTCTCCGGAGATCCTGACGAGGCGATCGATAAGTTTCGCCGCAAGCATCTCGAACCCTGAGCGCGAACCCGCGCGCGGCAGCCCAGGAGTCGACGCGGGGCACGGTATGGCGGGTTCTTGCGTAGAGCGGTCGGCCCTCGGCATAGTGACGTTCTCATACGCCAGGGGGTCTTGCATGGACGAGCCTGAACACTCCGGCGACTCCAGTGCGCACATGCGCCGCGCGCTGCATGCTGCCGACATCGTCGGCATTTGGGACGGCGACCTGGTCGGCGGTCGCGTTTATGGCGACGATAATTTTGCGCGGATCTACGGGGTCGATCCGGCGTCCGCCCGCGCCGGCGCGCCGCTCGGCAGCTATCTCAAGAACATCCATCCGGACGACGTGCTTGCGGTTCGTTCTGCAATGGATCAGCTTTATGCAGGCGCAGACGACTATGCCAGCGAGCATCGAATCAACCTGCCTGACGGGCGCGTGCGCTGGGTTCTGACCCGCGGCCGCCTCGTTCGCGACATTGGCGGCGCCGCGGTTCGATTCGCCGGAGTGTCGGTCGACATCACCGAGCGCAAAGCGGCGGAGGTGCGCCAGGCATTTCTTCTCGAGTTGGCGGACAGGCTGCGAACCATCGATGAAACAGACGCGATCGTCGGCGAAGCCGCTGACATGTTGGGGAAATTTCTCGAGCTCAGCCGCGTCGGCTTCGGCCAGATCCAGCCGGACGATGCAACGATCCTCTTGACGACGGTGTATGCCCGCGGGGTCGCTCCGATCAATGGGATTTTTCCCCTGAGCAACATGGGCTTGCGCAATGTCGAGTTACAGCGTCGCGGCGCGACTATCGTGCTCGACGACGTGAGCATTTATCGACAGCAGGAGCCGGATTCCTACCGAGGAGGCGGCGTTGCCGCGCTGATATCGGTGCCGCTGCTCCGCGACGGGCGCCTGCGCGCCACCTTGTTCGCCAGCGACCGGGAAGTGCGCAGTTGGTCGAGCGAAGACGTGCGCCTCGTGGAAAGTGTCGCGAACCGTATTTGGGACGCGATTGAACGCGCGCGCGCCGAGGAGGCTTTGCGTCGCATCAATGCGTCCCTGGAAGTCGAGGTCGCGAATCGTACCCGCGAACGGGAACGTAATTGGCGGCTCGCACCCGTCCTGATGATCGTCGGCGATTCCAGCGGCAGCCTCGTCGAAGTCAACCCCGCGTGGACCCATACCTTGGGCTGGACTTTCGAACAGACGATCGGCAAGAGCCTGCTCGACTTCGTTGCCCCAGACGACCAACCAGTCGCGGCACGCGGCATAGAACACTTGCAACAGGGACTCGCTCTGCTGGAATTTCCATTGACCCTGCTCACCAAGCAGTCGGAGCGCCGACGCGTCACCTGGACGACAGTCGCGGAAGGCGGTCGTTTCTATGGCTACGGTCGGGATGTCACGGAGCAGATGCTTGCCGAGGAGCGCCTGCGTCAGGCGCATAAAATGGAGGCGGTCGGTCAACTGACCGGTGGTCTCGCGCATGATTTCAATAATCTATTGACCGGCATCACGGGCAGCCTCGAGGTTCTACAGTCGCGGCTGCGCGAGGGTCGCACCGACGACGCGGATCGATTCATCGCGGCCGCCCGCGGTGCCGCCCGCCGGGCCGGGGCCTTGACGCATCGCCTGCTTGCATTCTCGCGCCGCCAGACCTTGGCGCCCAGGGCAACGGATCTCAACGAGTTGATCTTGGGCATGCAGGACCTCGTGGAGCGCACGGTGGGGCCGGCCCATCGGCTCGAGCTGCACATCGAGCCGGCACTGTGGACGACGCTCGTGGACCCACCCCAACTCGAGAACGCCTTGTTGAATCTCGCAATCAATTCGCGCGATGCGATGCCGGAAGGAGGAACGATTGAAATCCGTACGGCAAACGAGGAACTGCAGGGCAGCGAGGCACGGGATCGGGACCTCGGCGCCGGCCAGTACGTACGTCTCGAGGTGCGGGACTCGGGGATCGGCATGACGCCCGCAGTCCTCGCCCGCGCCTTCGACCCTTTTTTTACGACCAAACCTTTGGGTTCGGGCACAGGACTGGGGCTGTCGATGATCTACGGCTTTGCGCGCCAATCCGGCGGCCAGGTGCAGATCCAGTCCGTGCCCAATCAGGGCACGACGGTGGCCATCCGCCTGCCGCGGCATCTCGGCGCACCGGACCCACAGACTGAACCGGCGGCGGTGCACGAACCAGCTTCTCGCGTCGGCGCGGACCGGACGGTCCTCGTCGTGGACGATGAGCCGACGGTGCGTCTGCTGGTACTCGAGGTGCTCGGTGATCTCGGCTGCGCGACGATCGAAGGCGAGAGCGGCAGCGAGGCCATGGCGGTGTTGGAGTCGGTCAGGCCGATCGATCTGCTGATCACGGATGTCGGTCTGCCCGGCAAGATGAATGGTCGGCAGCTAGCGGATGCGGCACGCGGTCTGCGCTCAGATTTACGGGTTTTGTTCATCACCGGCTATGCCGAGGATCCGTCGCTGCCCAGAGACCTGCCGGTCGGCATGAGCCTGTTGACCAAGCCGTTTTCACTCGACGATCTGGCGCAGGCGATCCAGGCGCTATTGCGTGACGGCGCTCATCCGCACCGGGTACTCGACTCATAGGCGAGCAAGCGATCGCGCAGCGGAACATCCGCGACCGAGAGATCCCGCAGCATGACGAAGTCGGCGAAATCGAAGCCGGGTCCGACCGAGCAGCCGACGAGGGTATACGCACCGAGCGTGCGTGCCGACTGCCAGCATGCTGCCGGCACGACGCGCACCGGCTCCGCATCCGCCGCGAGCGGACCTAGCCGCGTCGCCTCGATCGACTGCCCCTCGGGGTCGGCGATTGCGAGTTCGAGCACGTCCCCTTCATAAAAATGCCAGATCTCGTCCGCGGACACGCGATGCCATTGACCGGGTTCACCTGCCACCATGAGATAATAAATCGTGGTCAGAGCCGAGCGCGTGTCGCCGTCATGCCGCCGTACCGCGAGCGCCGATCGGTGTACCTCCCGGTAAAAGCCGCCCTCAGGGTGGGCCTGTAGTTGGAGTGCGCCGATCAGTTGACGCGCGCGCGGGTGCATATTCTTCAGGATCGTGTCCATTGGCCTTGTATCCAGAAGCCGACGGCATTGACCGCCGGCCGGGCGACAGCTAGCCTAACCAGCTGTCCGTTATAGGAAATATCCCTTGCGCCGCGAAATCGATCAAGCCCGCGCACTGCGTTTGCTGCTCAAGAAGTTCATGACTCGCGTGGCGCCCGTCGCGGCGGCCGCCAGCGCCGCCTTGCTGCTATGGCACGCGGCCAGTGACCGCCCCGCGCCCGGTAACGCCGAGCCTGCGCCGCTGATTTTCTCGCAATCCGGCGCCACGCCCTCGGCGACCACCGCCGGCAGCGCGTCGGCAGGCGGCGCGACCACGGGCGGCGCGATCGCGACCCAACAGGCGGGCGTGGTCTCGACCGTGGTCGTGGGACGGAACGACACCTTGGACGCCATCTTTCGCCGCATGGCGCTGGACAAGGCGGATCTCGCCGCCATTCGCAATCTGCCGGGCATCCGCCAGAGCATCGACTTTCTCAAGCCCGGGGATGCGATCAAGTTGACGCATGCGGCCGGCGAGGTTCGTGAGCTCACCCGTAAAGTCAGCGAGACGCAAACTCTCAAGGTCGTCCGGCGCGACGACGGCTTCGCGGCGCAAATCATCGAAAACCCGGTCGAGACCCGCATTCGCAGCGCAACGGCGGTCATCGATTCCTCCGTTTTCCAGGGCGCTGAAGCCGCCGGCATATCGGATATCGTCGCCTTGAAGCTCGCGAACATCTTCGCCTGGGACATCGATTTCGTGCTCGATATCCGCACTGGCGACCGGTTCACGGCCGTCTACGAACAAATTTACCAAAACGGCCGCTACGTGCGTGACGGCGAGATTCTGGCCGCCGAATTCGTCAACGGCGGCAAGCTCTATCGGGCGATCGGTTTCAAGGGCGAGGGCGGGACCCTGAGTTATTACACCCCGGGCGGAAAACCCATGCGTAAGGCCTTCTTGCGGGCGCCGGTCGACTTCACCCGCGTCAGTTCGGTCTTCGACCCGCATCGGTTTCATCCGATTCTGCAGTTGATCCGCGGCCACATGGGCACCGATTACGCCGCGCCGATCGGCACGCCAGTACATGCGTCCGGCGACGGTCGCGTGAGTTTCGTCGGGCGCCGCGGCGGTTATGGCAATGCGATCGTCCTGGCCCACAGCAACAGCGTCTCGACGCTCTATGGTCATATGTCCCGGTTTGCCAGCAATATCCGCGTCGGCACCCATGTTCAACAGGGTGAGGTTATCGGCTTCGTGGGTATGACGGGACTCGCGACCGGCCCGCATCTGCATTACGAGTATCTCGTGGACGGCGTGCACAAGAATCCGCAGACCGTTCAATTGCCCGGCGCGGAGCCCCTGCGGGCCGAAGCGCTGCAGCGATTTTTGGCCGCCGCGGCTCCTCTGATGGCTCGCTTGGAACCCACCCCCGGGCCGGCCGCAGCCGCAAATGTAACGGCCAAGACAGCCGATCCGACGACACCGACCGCTGCGGGCCGGGCGCCGACCGCGGCGGACTGAACGCCGCCGGTTCCGGCAAATGGGCTTTTACCTTGGCCTGATGTCCGGAACCAGCATGGACGCGATCGACGCCGCGCTGGTCGATTTCGGGACCACACCGCCGCGGATTCTCGCCACGAGTGCGACCCCCTTCGCTCTCGAACTCAAGAAACGGATCACGGCGCTCCTGGAGAACCCTCTGCGCGTCTCACTCGACGAGATCGGCCAGATCGACGTCGAAGTCGCCACCGCGTTCGCGGGCGCGGTCACCGCGCTGCTCAGCGCATCGGGGGTGGCGCGCCGAGAAGTGATTGCGATCGGCAGCCACGGTCAAACGCTGCGCCATCGCATCGATCTACCGACGCCGTTCACCTGGCAGATCGGCGACCCCAACACGCTGGCCGAGACCACCGGCATTACGGTCGTCGCAGATTTCCGGCGTCGCGATGTGGCTGCCGGCGGGCAGGGCGCTCCCTTGGTCCCGGTATTTCACGATCAAGCATTCCGCAGCCCGGAAGAGGATCGGGCGATCGTCAATATCGGCGGCATCGCCAACCTGACCGTGCTGACGCGGGGCAAACCGGTCCTCGGATTCGATACTGGACCCGGCAACCGACTCCTCGATGCGTGGATTCAAACCCGGTGCGGACTCGACTTCGACCGGGACGGCGCCTGGGCCGGCAGCGGCCGCTGCGACCCGGAACTATTGGCGCGCCTCTTCGCGGAACCCTATCTAGGCCAGCCGGCGCCCAAAAGTACCGGCCGCGAACTATTCAATCTAGCCTGGCTCGAGGCGATTCTCGCCGACCGGCACTGCGACCCTGCGGACGTGCAAGCGACGCTGCTCGAATATACGGCACGAACGATCGCGGCCGAGGCGCGCCGTCATGCGCCCGCAGCCACGATCTACGTCTGTGGGGGGGGCTCGCATAACCCACGGCTGCTGCAAGCTCTGACCCGCCACGTCCACCCGGTCCGCGTGACCACCACCGCGGAGCTCGGGCTCGATCCGGACTATGTCGAGGCGATCGCATTCGCCTGGTTCGCCCGGCGCACCCTCGCTGGCTGGACCTCGAGTCTCGCGACGGTCACCGGGGCGCGGGGTCCACGGATTCTCGGCGGTATTTATCGCGGCTCTTCCGGCCCAGAGTCATGAAATTGTCATGACGGCTCAGCAGGCTTCCGCTATGAACGACTCGAACCTTCAGACGCCGCGCCTCTACATCAATCGGGAACTGTCGTTCCTGGAGTTCAACCAGCGTGTGCTCGAGCAGGCCAAGGATCCCGGTATCCCGCTGCTCGAAAGGGTCAAGTTCCTGTGCATTTCGTGCACGAATCTCGACGAATTCTTCGAGATCCGTGTTGCCAGCCTGAAAGAACTCGCCGAGGCCGGAGCCACGCAATCCGGTCCCGACGCAATGAGTCCACAGGAGCAACTGAAGGCGCTCGCGGCGCGGGCCACGCTACTGGTCGACGAACAGTACGCCCTGCTCAACGAGGTACTGCTGCCCGAATTGTCGAATCATGGCGTCGTGTTCCTGTCGCCAGAATCCTGGTCGGACGGCCAGGCGGCCTGGATCGGCGAGTATTTCGCGCGCGAAGTCGAGCCGGTCTTGAGTCCGCTGGCGCTGGACCCCGCCCGCCCGTTTCCGAAGATCCTCAACAAGAGTCTGAACTTTGCGATCGTCGTGGAAGGCGAGGACGGCTTCGGACGCAACAGCGGACTTGCCGTGGTTCAGGCGCCGCGGTCGCTGCCGCGGCTGATTCGGCTGCCCGACGAACTGGGACGGCGCCAGTTCGTATTCCTCGGAACGATCGTCGAGGCCTTCGTCTCCAAACTGTTCGCCGGCATGAGCGTACGCGGCTGCTACCAATTCCGCGTGACCCGCAACAGCGAGTTGTTCGTCGAACAAGAGGAGGTCGACGACCTGCTGCGTGCGGTGGAGGGTGAGCTCGCCTCGCGCCGTTACGGGGACGCGGTCCGACTCGAAACCGCGCACGACTGTCCCGAGGAAATTCTCGCCTTTCTCCGGGACCAATTTGCACTGACCCCCGACGATTTATATCGTGTCGCGGGACCGGTGAATCTGAACCGCCTGATGGCCTTGTACGATCTCACCGATATCGCCGAGCTGAAGTACCCGTCGTTCACGCCCGGCACGCCCGAGGGTCTGCGCGTCGGCAGCGACCTGTTCGCCACGCTGCGCGCCGGCGACGTCCTACTGCATCACCCCTTCCAGGGGTTCGGCCCCGTGACCGATTTCATCAAACAGGCGGCGGCGGACAGCCAAGTTCTCGCGATCAAGCAGACCCTGTATCGCGCGGGCACCGACTCGACCATCGTGGGCGTTCTCGCCGAAGCGGCACAGGCTGGCAAGGACGTCACGGTGATCATCGAACTGCGGGCACGATTCGACGAAGAGACGAACATCGACATCGCCACCAAGCTTCAGGAAGCCGGAGCACACGTCATGTACGGCGTGTTCGGCTTCAAGACTCACGCCAAGCTCGTGATGGTCGTGCGCCGCGAGGAAGGCGGCCTGCGGCGCTACTGCCATTTGGGCACCGGCAACTATCATGCGCGAACCGCCCGGCTCTACACCGATTACGGGCTGATGACCGCGAACGAGGCGATCGGCGAGGACATCCACGAGATATTCCTGCAGCTCACCGGCCTTACGCGCGTGCCGCGACTGCGTAAGCTCCTGCACGCGCCGTTCAGCCTGCATCGCGCGATACTCGCCAAGATCGAGCGCGAGGCCGAACACGCGCGCGCCGGCAAGCCGGGCCGCATCATCGCGAAATTGAACGCGCTCACGGAACCTGCGGTGATCCAAGCCTTGTATCGCGCCTCGCAAGCCGGCGTCGAAATCGACCTGATCGTGCGCGGCCTGTGCTGTTTGCGACCCGGCATCGCCGGTGTGTCGGACCGTATCCGGGTACGCTCCATCGTCGGTCGATTTCTCGAGCACTCACGCGTCTATTGCTTCGACAACGACGGGCGCCGGGAGATTTATTGCGGCAGCGCCGACTGGATGGAGCGCAACCTGTTCCGCCGCGTCGAAGTCGCGTTCCCGGTGGAAAGCGCGGAATTGCAATCGCGGATCGTCGATGAGCTGAACCTGTATCTTCTCGATGACGTCCAGGCTTGGGGACTGTCGGCCGACGGTCGTTATGCACGTGTGCTGGGGGACACTCAAACTAGCGCGCAAACGCGATTGATGACGCGTTACGACGAGCGGGTCACGCTTACTCCTGAAACGTGAGACGAAAGCCGGCTTCCTTCAGATAAAGGCGTTCCTGCTCCAGATCCTCGAGCGTCAACGGATGTTCGCGCATCCAGCGTGCCGGCAACTCCAGGGCCAGCGTGCGGCCTTTTGCCCGCAACGATACTTCGGGCAGCGGCTGCGGACTGCGGCCCCGGTGCAACAACACCGAGAGACGCAGCAACACGATCAGATATTCCGCATGCCGATCCCAGGGCGGCAGCAGATCTTCACAGGCATCCAAGGACAATTGGCGTCGGTGGCCGCCGACCAGAGCGGCGAGCAGCAGCTGCTCTTCGCGCGGGAAGCCGGGCATGTCGGCATGCTCGAGCAAATAGGCGCTGTGCCGGTGGTACTTGGAGTGAGCGATGTCGAGACCGGTCTCGTGCAAGCGGGCGGCCCAGCGCAAGGCGGATTCCGCGAGCGGATCCTCCAGACCCCATTCGGACTCGACCTGTCCGAGCAAGCCCGCCGCGGTGGCCTCGACGCGCGCCGCTTGCAAGGCATCGACGTGGTAGCGCAGTTCCATCGCCCTGACGGTGCGCAAGCGCGCATCCTCGTCGGTGAACCGACCGACCAGGTCATAGAGCAAGCCCTCGCGCATCGCGCCCTCTGCGACCCGGACGCGATCGATGTTCAGGTTGGAGACGATCTCGAGCAGTATCGCCAGACCCGCCGGCAATACCGGCCCGCGTTCGGCGTCGATCTCGGGCAGGTCCAGTTTGTCCACATGACCGGCGGCGATCACGCGTTGCGCCAACATGTTGAGGCTCGACAATGTAATGCGGGGGTCATCGGGATTCAGCCGCCGCAGCACGTCGGCGATCACACGCACCGTCCCCGAGCTGCCGAAGACCTGCACCCATCCGAGTTTGCGGTAGGCTTCGTGTATCGGTTCCAGCTCGAGCCGTACCCCCGTGCGGGCGCGCTCGAAACGCTTCTCGGAAATACGGCCGTCATCGAAGGCGCTCAATCCGACGCAACCAACCGACAAGCTTTCCAGCAACAGCGGATTGAACCCCTCGCCGATCACGAGTTCGGTCGAGCCGCCGCCAATGTCGATCACCAGTCGCTTGTCGGGGCTCATCGGGCTGGTATGGGCAACCCCGGAGTAGATCAGGCGCGCCTCCTCGAGTCCGGAAATGATCTCGATCGGGTGCCCGAGCGCCGCCCGGGCGCGCTCCAAGAACCAACGCTTGCGCTTGGCTCGGCGCAAGGCGTTCGTCCCGACGACGCGTACGCTGTCGGCACGCATCGCGCGCAGCCGCTGACCGAAACGCTCGAGGCAGCGCAGCGCGCGCGCCATCGCTTCGTCGTCGAGCCGGCCGCTCTCGCTCAAGCCCGCGCCGAGGCGCACCATTTCGCGCAGCCGATCGAGAATGAGAAGTTGACCGTGCTGGTGTCTTGCGACAACCATGTGGAAACTATTGGATCCGAGATCGACGGCGGCAAGGACGTCGGGCACGACACGGCTGCCGCTCATCTAGCTGCCGCTCATTGATTTAGGCTGAGAAGGAGGACCCGCAGCCGCAAGTGGTCTTTGCGTTCGGATTGCGAATGACGAACTGCGCGCCCTGAAGATCTTCCTTGTAGTCGATCTCGGCGCCCATCAAATATTGGGCGCTCATCGGGTCGACCAGCAACTGCACGCCGGCGTTTTCGACGCAGAAGTCGCCTTCCTCGATCTTTTCGTCAAACGTGAACCCGTATTGGAAGCCCGAACAGCCGCCACCCGAGACGAAGACACGCAGTTTGAGATTCGGATTGGCCTCTTCGCGGATCAACTCGCCTACTTTTCCGGCCGCGGCATCCGTGAATACCAGGACGTTGGGCGGAGCCGGGGGCGAAGGTAAAACGGACTCTGTGGAAAGGCTCATCGCGCTAGTGTACTCGGCCTGCGTTCGTCAATCAAAGCGGGGCGCCCTCGGGCGGGGCCGCCGCGTCGCTCGGGGCGGCCAAATAGCCTCTGTGCAGCAGTTTTCCGTTGATTTGGGCGCCTATTGCCGTTTCGAGGACGGTGTAATAAACATTTCCCAACACCCGCGCCTTCGGGCCCAATTCGACCCGCTCAGCGGCGTCGATATCCCCTTTGACTACGCCGTTCAGGATGATGCTCGGAACGATCACCGAGCCTTCGATGCAGCCATGTTCGCTGACCGAGAGGATGGCACCGGGGCCGGCGGCGGCGCGCACGTTGCCGTTGATGTTCCCGTCGAGATGCAGCCCACCCGCGAACTCCACGTCGCCGTCGATGCGTGTCTTCAGCCCGATCAGCGTCTGGATCTTCGCCGGCTTACTCCGTTTCCGCTTGAACATTCAATACACCCTTGGCCTGCGCGCCGTTCGTCGCGTCCGTTTCAACTGACATTCCCTGCGCCTTCCAAACGAACGCTTGCCGGAAACCGTGACTTGCGTCCTTGCCCGTGTGGATCTCCACGCCGACCCGGGTCGGTTCGAACCCGGCCGGCAGTTGCAGGGGGACTTCGTAATCCTGAAAATACTTGAACGAGTATGCCAGGCTCCCACGGCCATTGGGTACGACGCGTTCAAAGTCCAAACTGATCGGTTTGCCCTGCTGCAGGCCGTCTATGCTTATTGTGAAATTGCCCGCCACGGTGCCGCTGGGCTTTCCCGCCTGCATCAGCACGAACTTGAGATGAAACTGTCCCGCGGCGGCCTGCGGCACGATCTGCATCTGCTGAACCTTCACGCTGACGATCGACTCCGGTTGCACCAGGCCGCGGTAAAACGACAGGTCCTGGTTGAGACGCGCAATCTGGCTTTGCATGTCGCCGAGACTGCGCTCGACCTGCTTGTAACCCTCCCGGTCGACGCGTCGCGCGACCTCGGCAGCCTCGAGTTCGGTGCGTTGCTGCGCGTTTTCGGCCTCGAGATCGCGGATGCGCGCGCTCGTCGCGAGCGCACCCCGAACCGAATCTATGACCCGAAAGTGCGCATCGTAGCGGCCGAGTTCGAAGGCGCCGTAGAGCGTGAACAGCACCAGCAACACGAGCAGCGTCAGCAGCACGGCGCGGCGCTTGGGAGCGTAGGACCTGACGACCAGCTTGCCGAATGAAACCGCCATCGTTTGCTCACCGATCGGAACGCCCGACCGAACACCTGAGGGAACGAGACATTACACCAACGGTAGACCCCGCGGTATGATGGCGGGATGCTCTGGCTCAAAGCCTTTCACGTCATCGCGATGGTCACCTGGTTCGCGGGCCTGTTCTATCTGCCTCGCCTTTATGTCTACCATGCCGATGCGACGGATGCGGTGAGCTTGGATCGGTTCCACATCATGGAGCGCCGCCTGTTCGCCATCATGACGATCGGCGCCGTGGCCACCGCCGTGTTCGGCCTCTGGATGATCGTCGCGCTGCCCGCCTATCTCAAGATGGGCTGGCTGCACGCGAAACTCTGTTTGGTTGCTCTGCTGATCGGCTATCACGTCTGGTGTTACAAGCTGCTGCGTGACTTTGCGGCGGGCCGTAACAGGCACAGCTCAAAATGGTATCGCGGCTTCAACGAGGCGCCCTCGCTGCTGTTGATCGGCATCGTCGTTTTGGCGATCGTAAAGCCGTTTTAACCCGGGCCCTTGCATGGCTCGGACCCTTCCCTCGGGACCGCGTGGGAGCCTCAGCGCTGCTGCGAGGGCGCAGGCTCCAACTCAGCCCACCACTCCGGGTAGGGTGGGAGTCCGTCCGGAAACAGGATCTTGCCGAGTTCGTGCAGTGCACGAACGTAGACTCGACGCTTGAAATAGACCACTTCGCGCACCGGCGTCCAGTAGTCTGCCCAGCGCCAGCGGTCGAACTCAGGCTGCGAAGTGGAATCGAAGTGCAGTTTCGACTCGGCGCCGGTCAAGCGCAGCAGGAACCAGCGCTGTTTCTGGCCGATACAGCGGTCGCGGACGTATTGCCGCGGCAATCGGTACCGGAGCCAACCGCGCGTCGAGCCGAGCACTTCGACGTCCTCGGGGTCCAGTCCGATTTCCTCTTTGAGCTCCCGAAACAGCGCCTGCTCCACGCGCTCGCCGCGGTTGACGCCGCCCTGCGGAAATTGCCAGCCTCGACCACCGACGCGACCACCCAGGAAAACGCTTCCCCCCGGCTGTGTGAGGACGATGCCCACGTTGGCGCGGAAACCGTCCTTGTCGATGTAATCAATCGCGGGCTGGGTTGACATGACCCGATTGTTCCACATCAAGAGGGCTTTGTGGTCACCCGGTCCCCACCTGTACACGGTTGCGGCCCAGTGCCTTGGCGCGGTAGAGAGCCGCGTCGGCGTCCGCCAACAAACGGTCGGCGAGCGTCTTTAGATCCGTATCGTCGCGTCCGGGCGCGACCTCGGCGACACCGATCGAGACGCTGAGCGCGCGCAGGTTGGTCGGGCTCAAAACGACCGGTTCGATGGCGATCGAAGCGCGAATACGCTCGGCCAGAGTCGCCGCTTCGGCCGACGTCGCATCGGGCAGGAGTATCGCCAGCTCATCCCCGCCGAATCGAGCCGCGGTGTCCATGCTGCGAATCTGGGCCTCGACCCGCTGCGCGACCTCCTTGAGCGCCTTGTCTCCCGCCAAATGCCCGAACGCATCGTTGATGCCCTTGAATCGGTCGATGTCGATCATCATGCAGGCAACGCGGCTGCCATGGCGCCGGGCCCGCGACAACTCCTCCTTGAGACGCTGCTGCAGGTAGCGGCGATTGTGCCAACCCGTGAGGAAGTCCGTGATGCCGGCACGCACCAAGCGCGTCCGATTGACCCCGTTCTCGAGGCAGACAGCGGCGATCGCCCCGAGATGCGCGAGAAAGTCGGTGCCGTGATGGCGGGTGAAACGCGTGCCGTCGCGGCTGCCGAAACACAGGGCGCCGATCGCTCGGTCGGCGCGCGGCAGCGGCACGAGGGCGGTGCTCTTCAAGTCGCGAACCCCGGGAAAGAGCAGATGCAGATCCGCGCCGACGAAGGGACCCAGCCAGGGTTTGTGCAGGGCCGTGAGCTGCGGAGCCAGCCCGACCAGCGAGTCGACGAAAAACACTTGGCGAAAATCCTCGGGGCGGTCGCCGCTCGCCACCAGCAGATGACGAATCTCGTGCTGGGGATCGAGCAGCACGACGCTGACCGCGTCGAGCGCATAGGACTCCTTGAGCCCGTCGACCATCGCCCGCAGCAACTGCGACAGCTTGTCGGCACGCAGCAGCAGCAGCTCGCGCGTTTGCATGCGCTTCATGATCGCTTCGTTTTGTGCCGCCTCGGCGGTCATCTCGCTGACGCGCCTTCTGAGCTCCTCGATTTCCCGATGTGCCGCATCCTGCGACATGGCCTTCAACCCTTGCGCGCCGCGGCACGCACGTCGAAATACGCACGGCCGCGATTCATCAGAGCGGCAAAAGCCGCGGCGTCTCCGCTGTCGACGGCATCGATGAGTCTTTCGACGGCGGCCCGCAGGGCGCGCAAGGACTCGCCGCCGTAGTCGTTGAGACTCTGGATCTCGAAATATAAATCGGGACTCTCGGCGGCGACGCGGGCGGCAACCTCGAGTTGCGAGTCGAAGGTCGTGCTCGACAGGCGGGCCAGACGCGGCGCCGCCTCGCCGCTCTCGACGAGCGCGGTAAAAAACGCGATGTTGAGCGCATGCGAGAGACCGAGCACGTAGGCGATCAGACGGTCGTGCTCGTCCAGGCTCATCACGACCCGCTCCGCCATGGTCGGCGCGAACAGGGCCTGCGCCTCCTCCAGTGCGGAGGCGTTACCTAAGTCGATGAAAATCACGTGGCGGCCGGACAGCAGTTCGGTATCGGGGCCGAACATCGGGTGCAGGGAGGTCACGCGGCAACCCGCCGCGGCGAGTGCGCCCAAGCCGCCGCGCAGAGGCGTTTTCAGCGAGCCGAGATCGAAGATCAAACCCCGCGGCGCGCGCGCAGCCAATGCGAGCAACAGTTCCGCCGTCGCGCCCAAGGGGGTCGCGAGCACGATCAAGTCCTGTTCGAGCGCATCTTGCCGCCAGTCCGCGACGTAGCCGAAGCCCGGTACCGGTCCGGCGGGATCGGCGATGCTGACGCCAAATCCCTGCGATGCCAGGAAATCGGCGAACCACGAGCCCATCTTGCCTCGGCCGCCGATGACCAAGGCCTGCTTGCCGCTGCCTTGCGCTTGCGCGGCGACACCGGCCTGTTCCTGGGTGGCAAGAGAGGACTGGATCAATTGGCGCAACAAGGACTCGGCGAGATCCGCGGACACTCCGAGCCGCAGAGCCGTGTTGCGCGCGCGCAGGATCACGTCGCGCTCGCGCCCGAAATCGCGGGTCGGCCGATTCGTGGCACGCTTCACCGCTGCGACGCGTTCGCTCAAATTGCGGCGCTCGGCGACCAATTCGATCAACCTGCCATCCAGCTCCGTGATTGCGGCACGCAGTTCGTCCAAATTCATGCTGGGGCCAGATTCATGGTGAGGCTACACTCCGCGTTGCTGACGGCACTGGTTTATAATATCGACGCATGAAGCCAAAGTCTTACTGGACGGAAACCCTGCCGGAGCCGCTGCCCGCGAATCCGTTCGGCTTGGTGGCGGATTGGCTCGCGGAGGCCACGGCCGACGGCGCGCAACCGAATCCCAACGCGATGGTCTTGGCGACGGTCGACTCGCGCGGCCGGCCGTCGGCCCGCGTCGTTCTCTGCAAGGGCATCGAGATCGCGACCGGCGCGATCCTGTTCTACACCAATTATGCCTCTCGTAAAGGCCGCGAACTCGATGGCAACCCGAGGGTTGCCGTGGTGTTTCATTGGGACCAGCGCCACCGCCAAGTCCGCGCCGAAGGCGAGGTACGGCGCTTGACCGATGCCGAGAACGACGCCTACTTCCTCTCGCGACCCTGGCAGAGCCGCCTGGGCGCCTGGGCTAGCGCGCAGAGCCAACCGGTCGAAAGCCGCGCGGCCCTGAACGCGGCGGTCGCGGCGACCGCCCGGCGTTTTAACATCGCGTACGCAGGACCGGGCGCGGAGGAGCCGGCCGATGTCGACGTCGTCGTACCGAGGCCGCCGCATTGGGGCGGGTTCCGCCTGAGCGTCGATGCAATCGAATTATGGGTCGAGGGAGAATTTCGCGTCCATGATCGGGCCGTGTGGACTCGCGACCTATCCGACCCATCGAGCGGCGCCGCCTGGAAAGTCACTCGCCTGCAGCCTTGATGGGCAAGCACCGATGAACCTGCTGCGCGGCGTCGATGCGACCTGCCCGCATTGCTGGGAGACGATCGAGCTGACCCTCGATTTGTCGGTTGCCGAACAGTCGTACTTCGAAGATTGTCCGGTGTGCTGCCGGTCGATGGTCGTATCCTATTGCGCGAGCGACGGCGAGCTCGCCGATTTGCACGTCGAAGGCGCCGAGTGAAGCCCGGGGACACGGGCGGCAACCGTTTCAAGACCTTCCGCGTCACGATCCTGCTGATCGTTCTCGCGTTCGTCGCATTCACGACCTGGTTCGACCGATACCGCAGTACGCGCTGGCAGACGCCGCTCTTCGTTGCGATATATCCGATCGCGGCGGACGACAGTCCCGTCACGGCCGACTATGTCGCGGGTGTCGATCCCGAGCGCTTCACGCCGATCGATCGTTTCTTCGTGCGCGAGGGCGCGCGCTATCGCTTGGGCACGGCGGAACCCATACACACACGGCTGCACGCGGCCCTGACGCAGCTGCCGCCGCAACGCGCCGCAGATGCAGGGCCGCTCGGCACGATCGCCTGGAGCCTGCGGCTGCGCTGGTGGGCCTGGCGCATGAGCCGTGGCGGCGGCGAACCACAGGACATTCGAATCTTCGTGCTGTACCACGATCCCAGAATCTCGCCGACGGTGCCGCACTCGCTCGGACTAAGCAAAGGTCTGCTCGGTGTCGTCTATGCATTCGCGGATCACCGCATGGACGGCGCGAACGATGTCGTGATCGCGCATGAAATGCTGCACGCCCTCGGCGCAACCGACAAATATGCCGCGGGGAACGACGCGCCGCTCTATCCCGACGGCTTCGGCGATCCCGCCCAGGTGCCACTCTATCCGCAGCAGAGCGCGGAATTGATGGCGGGCAGACGTATGCTCGCTGCCGATCGCTGGGAGCAGCCGGAATCCTTGGACGAGGTCGTGATCGGTGCGGCGAGCGCGGCCGAGATTCGCTGGCGTAGGCCCTGATCGAGCCTCGCAGTCGGCTCCTAGCCGTTGACGTGGGACAGGGGCAGAGGGATTTCACAGCGCACCCGAGTGCCTCGGGGAAGGCGTTGCAGCAAATCGACGCCTCCGCCATAGGTGCGGGCGCGGAAGCGCATGGTTTCGATACCCACGCCGGTGCTGCCGCCGAGCTGCGTGTCGATGCCGCGGCCATCGTCGTCGATTTCCATGATCAGCCGCTCGTTATGCATCGCGAGGTGCACATGGATGCGCTGGCCGCCGCTATGCCGCACGGCATTGGTGACAGCCTCCTGAGCGATCCGATAGATATTGTAGGCGACGGCCCGGTCGCGCAGCGCCACCGTGTTTCGCCAGTGCAGTTCACAGCGCAGATGGCTGAGCTCGTTGACGCCGTCGAGAAATCGCTCGAGAGATTCGCGCAGGCTGCCGTGGATGAAGCCGAACGCGGTATTTTCGCGCGCGAGCCGCCGGCAGTAATCGATCGTGCCGCGCATGATCTTCTCGATCTTCTCGAGCTCCGTGCAAGTTGCCGATTCCTGGCTCGAGTCGCGCACGGCTTTGAGCATGAGGGTGAGCCCGCACAGATCCTGACCCAGGCCCTCGTGCAATTCCGAGGCGATGCGCCGTTCGTCGGCGCGCCGTCCGGCAAGGGATCGGGTCTCGATGTCGCGGCGCTCCTCCCAGAGTTGCATGAGTTCCGCATTCGCCCGGCGTAAATCGAATCGCGCGACCACTTGCAGCGCGAGCACCCGGACAGCCTCGCATTCCACGGGAGTCCAGTCGCGCGGCTTGACATCGAGCACGCAAAGACTGCCGAGTACGGCGCCCGACGGGCTCGTGAGAGGATAGCCGAGATACGCGCGGATGCCGGATGCGACGAGACTCGAGTCGCGAAACAAGGGCTCGGCGGCGGCGTCACCGACGATGATCGGGGCACCGCCGGCGACGACTTCCTTGCAGAACGAGCCCTCGACTTGCATCTCATCAGAACTCAGGCCGAGCTTGGCTTTGAACCACAGGCGTTGACTTTCGACCAGCGAGATCGCCGCGATCTCGACCCGACAAATGGCCGCGGCCAGCCGCACGATCTCATCGAAGCGGGGATCCGGTTCCGTGTCGACGATGTCGTAGAACCATAGCTCGTTGAGTCGAGCCGTTTCCTCGGTTGACGAAGGGTTCTTTGCCACTGCTTGGGTGCTCGCCGCGGCAGCCGGTGCCGGACTCGTGTGAAGTTCTGTGAAGACTGCTGAGTATGCCCGACACCCAAGAGGGCGTAAAGAATGCTCGGGTCGTGCGCTGTACCGGGTTGAGCGCGTGATACCGGATTATGTGCGTTATGTCGCAGGGCCCAAGGCGGCGCACAAGCCATCGTGCAAGCGTCCATTCGTCGCGAGCACCGAGGTGGTCTGCAATCCGACCTCATGACCCTCCAAATTGGTGAATCGACCGCCCGCTTCGGCAACGATGGCGACGCTGGCGGCGATATCGAGGATATTGACGTCCGACTCGACGACGGCATCGATTTTGCCGCCGGCGAGGAGGTGGTAGTGCAGGAAGTCGCCGTAACCCCGAATCCGATTGACGCGGGCCACGATCGCACCGAAAGCCGGCCAGCGGGTTCCAAGAGCGAGACTCTTCAGATTTCCCGCCGACAGGCTCGCCGCCTCGATCGTATCGACCTCGCTGACTTGCAGGCGGTCACCGTTCAAATAGGCTCCCCGACCGGATTCGGCATAGGCGAGGTCGCCGTAAACGGGCGCGCTGGATACGCCGAGTACGATGCGACCGGCACGCATCAGCGCGATCTGCGTGGAAAAAAACGGATACTCGCGCACGAATGCCTTCGTGCCGTCGATCGGATCGACGAGCCAGAGATTCTCCGCGTCGCGGTTACGGGAGCCTGTCTCCTCACCGTAGAAGCCGTAGTGCGGGAACCGGGCCTCGAGGATCGTGCGTATCGCGAGTTCGCACCGCAGGTCGGCCTCGGTGACCGGAGATTTATCGGCTTTGAGGCGCACTTCGAGATTGCGCCGGTAGAGCGAGCGGGCGATCTGCGCGGCTGCGGCTGCGGCGTCCAGCGCCGCTTGTAACTCTGCCGTGGGGTTCATGCGATGGGCTCCTTGCGCGGTATAATGAAACATGGGTAATCGTCTCAGCAAGATCTACACACGGACCGGCGACGAGGGCAGCACGGGACTCGGCGACGGCACGCGCGTGCCTAAGGACAGTCCCCGCGTAGAGGCCTATGGCACGGCGGATGAACTCAACAGCACGATCGGCGTCGTGCTCGCCACCGCGGGCCTGCCCGAACCGGTAAGACTCTGCCTCACCGAGATACAGCACGACCTGTTCGACCTGGGCGCGGAATTGTGCATACCCGGACACCGTGTCATCACGGCGGCGCACACCCTGCGTCTCGAGAATGCGCTCGACGCATTCAACGCAGATCTGCCCGCGTTGGCGGAATTTATCCTGCCGGGCGGTGGCCCGGCCACGGCCGCCTGCCACGTCTCCCGCACCGTCTGTCGGCGCACGGAGCGGCTTTGCTGGTCGCTGGCACGCGCCGAGACGGTCGCGCCCGAAGTCATGATCTATTTGAACCGCCTGTCCGACCTGTTGTTCGTGATCGCCCGTGTGCTCGCGCGCCACGAGAACGGCGGGGAAGTGTTCTGGCGGCGACGCTGAGGACGCGCCGCTCTTCAGTCAAGCCGCTGGCGTTGCGCGCAAGCCATCGCGACCAGTCGTCGGGCACGTGGCCAGTCGAACGCCGGACCCGGATCGGTCTTGCGTCCCGGCGCCACGTCGCTGTGGCCGACCAGACGTTCTGCAGAGAGCCGCGGGTAGGCGGCGCAGAGCGCCGCAACGAGCGTGGCAAGCACGCGATATTGGACGTCTTCGTAGGGCACCCGGTCGGCGCCCTCGAGCTCGATACCGATCGAAAAGTCGTTGCATCCCTCCCGCCCGCAAAACGTGGACTTGCCCGCATGCCAGGCGCGGTCGGTGAATCTCACGTACTGGGTGATCTCGCCGTCGCGGCGTATCAAGACATGGGACGATACGCGCAAACCGGCCAGGCTCGCAAAGTACGGGTGCGCATCGGCGGGGAGCTCATTGGTGAACAGTCGGTCGATCCACGGACCGCCAAACGACGACGGCGGCAGGCTGATGCCGTGCACGATCAGCAACTCCGCCTCGCATCCCGCCGGTCGCGCATCGCAGTTCGGCGACTCGACGTGCCGTGCCGCGCGCAGCAATCCGGTGGCGACATCGACTTCGAGAGACGGCAAGCGCATGTTCTTCATCTGCATGCCGGGTAGCATGCGACAATGACTGGCGACATGAAAGCCACAGCCGGAACATCGGATCGGGTGCCCGCCGGTACGAACATCAATGCCCGCGATCTCGCGGTCGTTTGGCATCCTTGCACCCAGATGAAGGACCACGAGTCCTTGCCCATGGTCGCGATCCGCAGCGGCGCCGGCGCCTGGCTCGAGGACTTTTCCGGCAAGCGCTACCTGGACGCCGTGAGTTCGTGGTGGGTGAATTTGTTCGGCCACGCCAACCCGCGCATCAACGCCGCCGTGAGCGAACAACTAGGGCGCCTCGAGCACGTCATCTTCGCCGGCTTTACCCACGAACCGGCCGTGAGCTTGGCCGAACGGCTCGTCGCGCTGTCGCCGCCGGGTCTGACGCGCTGCTTCTTCGCCGACAACGGCTCCGCGGCGGTCGAGGTGGCCCTCAAGATGAGTTTTCAGTATTGGCATAATCGGGGCCAGCACGGCAAGACGCGTTTCATCGCGCTCGAAAACGGTTACCACGGTGAAACACTGGGCGCCTTGGCGGTCGGCAACGTGGAGCTGTACAAGGCGATGTTCAAGCCTCTGCTCATGGATGTGCTGATGGCGCCCTCTCCCGACTGCTACGGGCGCGCGCCCGGAGAATCCTGGGAGGCGTATTCGCTGCGCCGCTTCGACGCGATGGAAAGTCTGCTCGCGCGGCATGCGCATGAAGTTGCGGCCGTGATCGTCGAGCCGCTGGTGCAATGCGCCGGCGGCATGCGCATGTATCACCCGATCTATCTGAGCCGCCTGCGCGAGGCCTGCAGCCGCCACGGCGTGCATCTGATCGCCGACGAGATCGCCGTCGGGTTCGGCAGAACAGGCACGATGTTCGCCTGCGAACAAGCAGCGATCTCGCCCGACTTTCTGTGCGTCTCGAAGGGCCTCACGGGCGGGTATCTACCCCTCTCGGCGGTGCTCACGAACGAGGATGTCTATGCGGCGTTCTACCACGACTACGCGAAGTTGACGGCGTTCCTGCATTCGCACAGTTATACCGGCAACCCGCTCGCCTGCGCCGCGGCGCTCGCGACGCTCGATCTGTTCGCCAGCGAAGATCCGCTGACGACCAACCGTGCCAAAGCCGACCATCTCGGCCGCCGGGCGCGCGAGCTGGCCGACCACCCGCACGTGGCCGAGGTTCGTCAGACCGGCATGATCGTTGCCGTCGAATTGGTCCGCGACCAGCGCACGCGCGAGCCCTACGCGTGGCAAGAGCGCCGGGGCTTGCGTGTTTATCGTCACGCACTCGCGCACGGCTTGCTGCTGCGGCCGATCGGCAACGTGGTCTATTTCATGCCGCCCTATGTCGTCGATGCGGCGGAGATCGACTTCATGGTCGATACCGCGGCGCGCGGCATCGAGCTGGCGACATGCGACTGACGCGGGTCTGGATCGACGCCGCTCTCGCCTCGGGCGACACCCTGGAATTGCCCGGCGAGACCGGTGCTCACGTGGCCAAGGTCCTGCGTGCCCGCAGCGGCGACGGGCTGGTCGTGTTCAACGGCGATGGTCGGGAGTTCGGCGGCGAGATCGCGAGCGTGCGCGGGTCGCGAGTCACCGTGACCCTGGGGGCAGCGCAGCTCGTCGACCGCGAGTCGCCGCTCACCGTCGTGCTGGTGCAATGCGTGCCACGCGGCGATCGTATGGACTTCATCGTTCAAAAGGCGACCGAGCTCGGCGTCGCGCGGATCGTTCCGGTGCTGAGCCAGCGCAGCGTCGTACGCCTGGATGCACGGCAGAGCGAGGCGAAGGCCGCGCATTGGCGCGCGGTGGCGGTTGCCGCCTGCGAACAGTGCGGCCGTAATCGCCTGCCGGTCGTCGAGGCGCCGCGGCCTCTGCTCGATCATCTCGGCGACGCGCAGCCCGGCGGCCTGCGGCTCGTGCTCGAGCCTGAGGCCGCGGATCACGTGAGCCCGCGCGAGATGGCGACCGGCGTAGATATCGCCATCGGCCCGGAGGGCGGATTCACGGTTGAAGAGCTCGAGGCTTTTCGAATCGCCGAGTTTCGCGCGATGCGTCTTGGACCGCGCGTGCTGCGCACCGAAACCGCTGCGATCGCCGCGCTCGCCTGGCTGCAGACCCGCTACGGGGACATGCAGGCTTAGCCCAATACCGACGTTTCCTCGGCGATCATCTCCTCGAGCCTCGCAAGATCAGGAATGAGCGGCGCTTCGTTGACGATGCGCACCTGACAAATGACCGGCGACCGATCGGCGAAACTGCGCGACGGGTCGGGGCGGATGACGTCCGCGTTGACCCGCACCAATTGTGGAAACCCCTGCGTCAGGAGGCCGAAATAGCCGGACTGGATCTTGCCGCCGGGCGCATGGAAAACGACGATGCGTGTGCGCCCCGAAATGCTCGGCAAGGGCAGGCCCAGCACCCCCTCGAAAGACACCACGGGCACGCTTCTTTCGCTCCAGCCGACGAGCCCTGCATACCACGGAGGCGCATTCGTCATCTGGGCCGGCACTTGATAACCGATGACTTCGGCAACACAGGCCCGGGGCACGATGAGCCGCTCACCGACCAGCGGCACCAGCAAACTGTAGAGTTCTTCGCTCAGATCCGACATCGCGGCGCCGTGTCAGCGAGCCACGGCGCTGCGCCGGTTGACGAGCGGTTCGATCGCGTCGAGGAGCTGACTTTCCTGGTATGGCTTGCCGAGATAGTCATCGACGCCGATTTCGATCGCACGGGCCCGATGCTTCTCGCTGACCCGGGACGTGATCATGACGATTGGAATGTGCTGCAAGCGCGGGTCGTTGCGAACCTGCGCCGCGACCTCGTAGCCGTCCATACGCGGCATCTCGATGTCGAGCAAGATGATGTCCGGGAGGTTTTCCTGGAGCAAGGATACCGCCTCGACTCCGTCCTTGGCGGTCAGTACGCGCATGCCGTTGCGCTCCAGCAGCCGCTGGGTCACCCGCCGCACCGTGATCGAGTCGTCGACCACGAGCGCGAAGGTGCGCCGGTCGCGCTGGTCCAACACGATCACCTCGGCAGGCTTGGCCCGCCATTCGGAGCGCACCAGGGAGCCCATGTCGAGGATGACGACGATGCGTCCGTCCCCGAGGATGGTCGCGCCGGCGATGCCGCGGACGCCTGAAATTTGCGGACCGAGATTCTTGACGACGATTTCGCGGCTGCCGATGAGTTCATCGGTGACGAGCGCGGTCGAATGCTCGCCGGCCCGGATCAAGACGACCGACATCGACACGTCGCCCTCCGGCAGTCGCGTGGCGCCAAGTCCGACGAAGGAACCGAGATGCTGAAACCGGTATTTCTGGCCACCGTACTCGAACGAGGGCGCATCCTTGCCGAGATGGCGCGTCACGATGTTGCGCGGCAGACGCACGACGCCTTCTACCGTGGGCATGGGCAGCGCGTAGACCTCTTCGGCAACCTGGACGATCAAGGCCTGGCTGATGGCTAGCGTGAACGGCAAACGAATCGTGAACCGAGAGCCGGTGCCGAGGGTGGATTCGATGAAGAGCCCGCCACCGAGCTTCTTGACCTCGGTGGCGACGACGTCCATGCCCACGCCCCGGCCCGCGGCCTGGGTGACGCGGCCGGCGGTGCTGAAGCCAGGCTCGAGAATCAGCTGCATGGCCTCTTCGTCGGTGAGTTTCGCATCCGGGTCGGCTAGCCCCAAAGACTGGGCCTTTTCACGTATCAGCCGCGTGTTGATGCCGGCGCCATCGTCGGTGACGACGATCACGACCTCGGCACCGTCGCGCGTCAGACTGACGTGGATACGACCGACCTCGGGCTTGCCGAGGCTGGTGCGCCGTTCGGGTGACTCGATACCGTGCACGACGGCATTGCGCAGCATGTGTTCGAGCGGCGGCACCATGCGTTCGAGAACCTGACGATCGAGTTCCGCCGAGGCGCCGTCGACGAATAGTTCGGCACGCTTGCCGGTGTCGTTGGCGGCCTGGCGCACGAGCCGCGTTAGACGCTGGACATGGCGCTGAAACGGCACCATCCGGGTGCGCATCAGGCTGTTCTGCAAGTCGGTGATCACGCGCGCCTGCTGCGTCAGCAGGTTCTGCGCCTCCCGGGTCAAGGTCTCGAGCAGCCCCTGGATGCTGGCGACGTCGCTCGAAGTCTCGGCAAGTGCGCGCGAGAACTGCTGCAGCGAGGAGTAGCGATCGAGCTCGAGGGGATCGAAGTCGGGTCGGCCGGGGTCCTCGTCCCGACGGCGGTGCAGCACTTGTGCCTCGGTCTCGATCTCCATGCCGCGCAGCTGCTCTTTCAAACGGGTGACGGTACGCGCCAATTCGGCGAGATTGAAATCGATCGAATTGACCTGTTGACCCAGTCGCGCCCGGAAGATACTGACCTCGCCGGCGTTGTTGAGCATGGTGTCGAGCAGGTCGGCATCGACGCGCGCCATCTCGCTACGCTCGACGGGCATGCTCTCGCGGCCGGGCAGCACCGGAGCGCTCGAAGAATCGAGGGACGCCGCAGTGAACTCTGTCGGCGTGGGCGGCGCGGGCGGCGCGGCTTCGAGCGCAGCGGATCCGGCGGCGCTGGGAGTTGCGACGGTGCTCGGCGGTGCGACGGCGCTTGGCGATGTAACGACGCTCGGCGATCCAAGCACCCGGACCGGCGCGGCGACGTCGCGAGCCAGGACGGGCTCGGGGCTCGGTGCACTCTCGCCGCTCGTGAGAGCGCGTATTTGTCCGATCTGCCCCGCGGCGGAGCTCGGCAATGCGCCGCCGCTGACCGTGTCCCGCATGCGCGCCAGTTCGTCGAGACTCGACTGCAGCACGGCATGCGCCTGGTCGCTTGCGACCACCGTGCCGCTATCGATTTGAATCACGAGTGTCTCGAGTTCGTGACTCAGATCGCCCATCGCCGCGATACCGGCCATGCGTGCGCCGCCCTTGAGCGTGTGCAACTGACGTTGTAATTCGGCCGCCGGCCCCTTGCTATTACGGTCGCCATGCCAGGCATTGAGCGACGCTTGCGCAGCCTCGAGAAGTTCTGTGGCTTCCTCGCTGTAGATGTTCGCGATCTCATGATCGAAAGGCTCTGCGACGATCTCCGCGCCATGTTCGGCTTGCTGCGTAGATTCCGGGACGGCGCTCGCCGAGGGCTCGCCCGCGTCATCGGCTGGCGGCGTCAGCTGCGATACGTCCGCCGCCGCGGCCTGCGCCATGACCGCATCGAGTTCGGTCTCGAGCGACCGAATCCTCCCGAGCAACTGCGGTTGATCGGCGAAGAAGATCGTCGACTCATCGATGTGCGAAATCACGTTGTCGATCGCGTTGACTGCGTCGCCGAGCAGGAGCAGATCCTGATCCGTCAGGCCGCGGCCAACGTCGAATAGCTTGCGCATGTAGTGGTTCAGCGGCTCGGTGATCCGGATGCCGTGCCTCGCCTCGGCCATCTTGGAACTGCCGCTGAGCGTGTGGATCGCGCGATAGACGCTCTCCGGCAGATCGTGGGGCGGCAGCTGCCCCGCGCGCTTTTGCAAATACGCGCGGATCTCGGTCAGATGATTCTGGGTTTCCTTGCTATAGATGTCGTGCAGCACCGGATCCATGCCCACCGGCTTCGCCGGCGCGGAGACGCCAGCCGCATCAGCGGAGTTGGGCACATCAGAGGAGTTGGGGCTCGGTACCCGATCCTCGGGGGCGAACGAGGCCTCGGCTTGTTCGGGCTGTCTGCGATCGGCCAGCGCATAGGCGCGTGCCATGATGTCCTCGATCGGCACGGGCGGGACACGCCCGGTCTCCAATTGCTCGACCAGGTGCGGCAACGCGCCGATCGCCGCGCGCATCACGGCGATCATGCCGGGGGTCCGCGACAAGGTTTGGTCGATGATTCTGTTCACCAGGTTTTCGATCGACCAGGCGAACTCGCCGATCAACTGCGCGCCGACCATGCGTCCGCTGCCTTTGAGCGTGTGGAAGCTGCGGCGTAGCTTGACCAGCGCATCGAGGTCCATCGGATTCTGTTCCCACAAGGGAAAATTCGCGCTGATCGATGCCATTTCCTCCTTGGCTTCTTCGATGAACAACTCGAGCAGTTGCGGGTCCAGCGTGGTCGCGTCGCCGCCCGTGAATGCGGCACTCTGCGCAGCCGCGGCAGGCGGCGCCAGAGCCTCAGGCGGCGGTGCAGCGACTTGCGTCATGGCAAGGTGGGTCGTACCCAATTGCGTCGTGCCGAGGTGCGTCGTGCCGAGGTGCGTCGTTTCGGCGTGGGTAATGGCGATATGCGTGGTGGCCATGTGGTTCAGGCCGAGGCGCGTCGTGCCGCCGGCCCAGTCCTCTAAACCCGGCGGCGTGGCCGGCGCCAGATCGATCCGCATCGTCGCCTGATAATCGACCGGGGTCGTCCCGGAAGGATCGTCAGGGTCGGCATCGAGCCGGGGTACGGGCTCGACGAGATCCCGATCGAGCGCCTTGATGCAGATGTCGGCATTGTCGAGCATGTACCAGGGATCGGCGCGCCCGTTCTGGATCGTCTCCATGTAGTACTCGATGCTCACGATCGCATCGGCGATGCGCTCGAGGCGTTGAGCGGTCGGCGCGGGCGAGCCCGGCTCGACGAGCTTGCGTACATGCACGCCGATCGCATCGACGGCTGCGACGGCGCGGCCTTTGCCTAGCATCAGCAGGCCCGCGGTGATGCCACGCAGCAGCTGCGGGACGTTGTCGAGTCCCTGCCGTGAAAAATCCCCGGGCTTCTGCACCGCGGTCGAAACAGCTTCCTTGATGCGCGCCAGATTGACGATGCATTCCCGCAGCACCGCCTCGCTGACCTGGCGAAATTCGTGTGTCTCGGTGCCGTCGTGGACGGTCGCCGACTCACCGCGGGAGGTCGGCAAGATCAGCCGCACGAGCTGGTCGTCGAGACTATCCTCCACCGCGAGCAGTACGCCGGCTATCTTGACCAGGGCATCCTTGGGCGGCGACGTAGCCGATTTCAGCAGGTTCGCAAGGTCCGTGATCTCCTGCTGCACCCGTTGCCGCAACTCGCCGAGGCCCAACACACCGAGCGTATCGCTGATTTTCTTCAGCAATTCGAGTTGCGGCATGAGGTCCCCGATCTGCCCCTCGCCGCGCCGGACGAAGATGTCGAGGACGTCCTTGACCTTGGACAGGTCCTCCTTGATCGCGTCGGCAACGGTGTGCATCAGCTTTACGCTCGGTGCAGACAGGTTCTCGCGTTCCTGTTCGATATCGTCGTCGAGCGGCAGTAATTCGGAAAGCTTGAAAGAGGCGCGTACCGCCGCGATTCGTCCCGTGTCGACCGAGGCGCGAGCGACGTAGTAGAGGAGGTTGTTGACCAGATCGATCGGAGGATTCTCGCAATACCGCGCCTCGCCGATCTCGTACAGGGCCTTGATCTGTCGGTCCGCCTGGCCGAGCAGCCGCTTCAGCGTGAGACTCGCTTCGAGTCCGTTGCTGCGCAAGGCCTCCAAAATGGCGCCCGTGACCCACCAGAACTGGAATACCGGCTGGGTGGTCGCCACTTCCTCGAGTTTCTCGGCAATCTTGGCGAGAATTTCGAGATTCTGCGCCGGGCGTTCCCCGCGTATGAACCCGAGCAGCCCGACTTGAAAGCGCGGCCGCAAGCGCCGCGCCCATTGGGCCACGAGCGCGGTTGATTGCGGCGCCGACTGAGGCTGCGCCGGCCGGTCCGATTTTAGGTTCAGCAGCAACAGCGTGCCCTCCGAGAGGAGGGGGCTGCCGCGCACCGAGCGCAGATCGTTGAGGAGCGGCAGCAACACGAGCGCGAGGTCGCGACCGCCCGACAACACCCGTTCGAGGTAGGTGGGCAGCTGGACCATGGACCGCATCAGGGCATCGAGGCTGTCCGCATGGCGTTTGTCGTCGGCCCCTCTGTCCTCTGCGCCGGCATCGAGCAGATAGCGAGTGACCTGCTCCATCTCCTCGGCGAGCAGCGCCGCGCCATAGACCTCGACGAGGCGCAGCACGCCATGCGCGAGATGCAGCAGGTCGGCGCATTTCGCGAGCATCCCGCGTTGATCGATCCGCTCCGCATAAGCCTCGAGCGCGACCCGGGCCTCGCCGAGCGTGGTCGCGAGTTCTTTGGCGACGACATGCAGGGTCTGGGAACTAAGGTCGCTCATGCGGGGCTCATGCTGGCTTCATGCTGGAAATCGCTTGCGATTCAAGCGCCGAAACCACTCGCCTTGCGGATCTTGGCCGAGGCATTGCCGGCGCCTGCCTTGCCCTCCGCGTCCTTGAGCGCGGACGGCCGAGCGGTGCCGGCGGCCGGGGTCGTCGGCGGCGCCGCGACGCCCGAAAAATCGGGCAGCCGGAACCCGGAGACGGATTTACGCAGTTGCCCCGCCAGCGCGGCGAGTTTCGCAACCGAGGCCGAGGTCGTCGAGGAACTCTCCGCGGTCTGTGTCGAGATCTCGCGCACTACCTGCATGTTCTTCGAAATGCTGCCCGAGGCCACCGCTTGTTGGCGCGCACTCGCCGAGATGTTTTGCACGAGGCTTGCGATCTGATTCGAAACCTGTTCGATCTCTTCGAGCGCTGCGCCGGCGTTCTCGGCGAGCAAGGCTCCGCCGACAACGTCGGTCGTGCTCCGCTCCATCGAAACGACGGCTTCGTTCGTATCGCTCTGGATCGTCCGCACGAGAACCTCGATTTGTTTCGTGGCATTGGCCGCACGCTCCGCCAATCGCTGCACCTCGTCGGCGACGACGGCGAAGCCACGGCCGGCCTCGCCCGCCATGGATGCCTGGATGGACGCATTGAGTGCGAGGATGTTGGTCTGCTCGGCGATGTCGTTGATCAATTCGACCGTGTTGCCGATCTCCTGGGAACTCTCGCCGAGCCGTTTGATGCGCTTGCTGGTCTCTTGGATCGTTTCGCGAATGGCATTCATGCCGTCGATCGTGCGCCGTACCGCGTCGCCGCCCTTGTGGGCGATGTCGACGGAGTGACGGGCGACATCGGCACAGCGCTCGGAGTTGCCGGAAACCTCCTCGATCGAAGCGGCCATGTCGGCCATGGACTCGCTCGCCGAGGAAATTTGGCGGGATTGGGTGCCGCTCGCTTTCGCCATGCGGGCCGCGGCCGATTGCGCCTCGCGCGTCGCGCCATCCAGCTGAATCGCGCTGTCGTTGATGGTCGTGACCAGCTCGCGCAAGGCTTCGATCGCATAATTGATCGAATCGGCGATCGCGCCCGTGATGTCCTCCGTAACGGTCGCCTGCACGGTCAGATCGCCGTCCGCGAGACTGGAAAGTTCGTCGAGCAAGCGCATGATCGCCTCTTGATTGCGCTCGTTCTCACGCACCCGCAGCTCGACGGTGCGGCGCACATTGACCGCTTTGACGTAAACGAAACAGACGGCGCCCAGGGAAGCGAGCGCCAGCCCGAGTGCGGCGAGTATCGAGACCCGCCAACCACCGCCCGTCGCACCGCTCGGCGGCGCGATGGCGCCGAGCTCGCCGCCGAGAGAACTCGCCAGAGCCGGGAGCGCGCGGGCCGCGACCTGCGCCTTGGACAAGGCCTCCGCCGCACCGATCGCCTTGCGTACCGATGCGGCAAACTGCTGATTACGCTGCTGCACCAGTCGTAACTTTTGTTCCGCGTCGGCGCCGGTGACCCGGGTCAGCGCCAAGCCGGACTCCTCGCCCGCCAAGCCGCGCACGACCTGGTTGAGGAACTCGAGACTGTCGGCGAGCCGCTGGGCCGCGGGCGCGGCGTCGCTGACCCCCGTTGCGAGCCCGTTGACGTCCTGCTGGACCCGCTGGACGGTCATTTCGAAACGTTCGAGGTAGCGGCTCATGCCGTCGAGCTTTTGTACGCCCACGGCGCTCGCGAGATCGCCGAGCTCCGAGAGCAGCTTCGGCGCGAGTTCGTGCACGTCGCGGTTGGCAGTTTGCATCGTGTCCACCGGGACGCGTGCGTTCGCGACGGTCGCGACCTGGTCGCCGAGCTTCTGCCAGTTCCCTTCCGTGTCGGCCCTGCCGGCGAGGATTTCAGCACGCAGGCTCTGCAATCGGCTCGTGGTCTTCGTCAGTGCATCGAATGCGCTGGATTCGCCGCGCAGCGCATTTTGCGCCTCGAACGGCAGGCGCTGCACGAGCAGCGCGACCTGCTCTCGGGGCTCGGGAGACCCAGCCGCATCGCGGCCCAGGTAGGCGAGCAAGCCGGCGCCCACGATGCAGGCGACCGTCAGCGCGACCAGCGCCGGCAGCAGCTTCGCGGCGCGATTGGCGGGAACGCCGTTCAACTGGCGGCCTGCAGAAAGCTTTCGCTCTCGACCAAGCCGCGCAGACTGAGCACCGGCCAGACCTCGCCGCCGCGTCGGAATGCGCCTGCGAGATAGCTGTCGCAGCGAATCACCGTCGGCGGTGGTTCCACGTTGAACTCGCGCTCCGCGAAACGGCGGAAGCCCAGCACCTCGTCGACGATCAAACCGGCCGGGATGTCCCGGTGATTGACCACCAAGACCCGGGTGATCCGGCTCGACGGCGTGGTGCCGCTGCCGAGGAACAGCCGCAAATCCAGCATGGGCAACAACTGTCCGCGCACGTTGGCAAGACCGCGGATCCAGGGCTTCGTCCCCGGAATTCGCGTCACCACCGCCGGGAGCCCGAGCACTTCGCGCGTCTCTTCGCGTGCGACCAGGAAGGTTTCACCGCCCATGCGCAGGGCGACGCCGACCCACTCACGTCCGGCCGCCGGATCGGCGGCATTGGCGGCGACCACCGGTCGGCTGCGTTTTTCGAGCTCCTTGAGGAGTTCGAAAGGACGGTCGCGCAAAGCGCGTAAATTGTCGACCGCCCGGCCGTCGCTGCTGGTCATACGGCCAGCGCGGCCTGAGCTTTCTCGACCAGCGCCTGAGCCGAGACGGGTTTGACCAGATAATCGACGGCGCCCTGGCGCAAGCCCCAGACGCGATCGGTCTCCTGACCCTTCGTCGTCACCATGATGATCGGTATCAGACTGGTTTCCGGATCGTTGAGCAGGGCTCGCGTCGCCTGGTAACCGTTGACTCCGGGCATCACGATGTCCATGAAAATGAGGTCCGGACGCATTTCCTTCGCCTTGCGTATGCCCTCGGCGCCGTTCTCGGCGGCAGCGGTCTGAAAGCCGTGCTTCTCCAGAGCCTTCTGCATCACGAACACTTCGGTGGGTGAATCATCGACGATCAAGATCAGTGCCATACGTGAATTCTCCCGTCATTTCCCGACGTGGGCTTCGATTGCACCCAGCAATTCATCTTTGGTGAACGGCTTGGTCAAGTAATGCTCCGACCCGACGATGCGGCCGCGCGCCCGGTCGAACAGGCCATCCTTGCTCGAGAGCATGATCACCGGAATCTGTTTGAACACTTTGTTGTGCTTGATCAAGGAGCAGGTCTGGTACCCGTCCAGACGCGGCATCATGATGTCGACGAATACGATGTCGGGTTGGTGGTCGGCGATCTTCGACAGCGCGTCGAAACCGTCGACCGCCGTGAACACCTCGCAGCCTTCCTTGCTCAGCAACGTTTCCGCAGTGCGCCGGATCGTTTTGCTGTCGTCGATCACGAGCACTTTGAGGCCCGTGAGCTTGTTTTTGTCGCTGAGTGTCATTCTATCCAGTTGAGCGTAGGTGCCCGAATATAGTAGCTTTTTAACATATCCACGAACTTAGAGCCACGACATGGAACCCTCATTTCGACCCATGGGCCGCGAAACGACGGTGGACTGGTTCACAGTTTCCCGAAGTGGTCGGCGCATCCCTTCCCTTGCGCTAGACTGCAGGCCCCCCGCAAACCAAGCATTCCGACAGGATTCAGCATGTCCGGCGCCCTTCGGTTACTCGTGATCATGGATCCCATCGAGCGGATCAAACCCCTGAAGGACAGCACGCTTGCGATGCTCATCGCGGCCGAGGCGCGCGGCTGGGACGTCTACTATGCTGAACAGCAGCACCTTTGGCTGCGCGACGGGATGGCCTGGGGTCGCGTGGCGCCGCTCAAGGTCCGCGACGATCCGCACGATTGGTTCACCCGCGGGGCGCCGGAGAACAGGGCGCTCGGCGAGTTCGCGGCGATCTTGATGCGCAAGGATCCGCCCTTCGACATGGAATATATCTATACGACCTACATCCTGGATCGCGCCCGCGACCAGGGGGCGCTGGTCGTCAACGACCCTGCGGGCCTGCGCAACATGAACGAGAAGGTCTACACGGCCTGGTTTCCGCAATGTTGCGCGGCCACTCTGGTGACGCGCGACATGCACGCGATGGGGCAATTCTTGCGCGAGCACGGCAAGGCGGTCGTCAAACCCTTGGATGGCATGGGCGGCCAATCGATCTTCGTCCTCGAACACGATGACAAGAACCGCAATGTCGTGTTCGAAACGCTCACCGCTTACGGCAGCCGCTATGCGATCATCCAGCGCTATTTGCCGGAAATCGTCACGGGCGGCGACTGTCGCGTGCTCATGATCGACGGCGAGCCCGCGCCCTATGCCTTGCAGAGGATGCCGGCCGGCGATGACAACCGCGGCAATCTCGCCGCCGGCGCGCGCGCCGAGAGCCGGCCGCTGAACGAGCGGGACCGCTGGTTGTGCGCGCAAATCGGACCGCAACTGAAGGCCGCCGGGATGATCTTCGTCGGCTTGGACGTGATCGGCGACTACGTCACCGAGATCAACGTCACGAGTCCGACCGGGATACGCGAACTGAATCGCAAGCACGGTGTCGATATTGGTGGCGTTCTGATGGACGCGATTGCCAGGTTACTCGGAGCAGCATGAGTTCGCCCCCGTTCGAAAACCAGTTGCCGCCGGCGAACGACCGGATGGTGACGACGCTGTTCCTGGCGGCTCTGCTGCACGGGATCGTGATTCTCGGGGTAAGCTTCAGTGCGCCGGGCGATGATTCGGACCGCGATCAGGCGCCCGGGCTCGAGGTGATCCTGATCAACGGTCCGAGCGTGGATCCGCGGCGCAACGCGAACGCCCGCTATCTCGCCCAGCAAAATCAACAGGGCTCCGGCAACACACTGGCGCTCGAACGCGCCCGGATCCCGAAATCCTCGCTGGCCCCGCTGAATCGACCGGGCGTCGTCGACGGTAATGGCGTCGCCGTGCAACGTGCCGGGCTGGACCTCGGGTCGAACCCCTTGGTGGCGACCCATGGCCCGGCGACTCGAATCCTCTATTTTGGATCTGCGACCGCCGCACAGGACAGCGCGGAACTGCCCTTGCTGCTCGAGCAACGCCCGGATCTCGGCATGGCCGCGAACGACGACGGCGTGGAGCTGCGACTGCGCGGCGAGGCGCGCAAGCAATTATGGGTGGCGGCCGACACGCGCGAGTCCGACGTCGCCGTCTACCTCGACGGCTGGCGGCGCAAGGTAGAGCGCGTGGGCACGGTGAACTTCCCCAGCGCGGCCCGCCGCCAGAAACTTTCCGGCACACCGGTCGTCGAGGTGACGATCGCGGCCGACGGCCGCCTCCAGCGGGCCTTGATACGCACGAGCAGCGGTCATCCGGAAATCGACGACGCCGCGATCCGGATCCTCAAGTTGGCGGCGCCTTTCGACCCGTTTCCGCGCGCTCTGAGCGTCAAACACGACCAGATTCGCATAGCCTACGAGTGGCAATTTCTCGGCGGCGCGTCGGAAGGATCGAGCGTGCTGTACACCGATCCATGAACGAGCCGACGTACTTGACCAATCAGTTGCTCATTGCGATGCCCGCGATGGGCGATCCGAATTTCACGCAGACCGTCGCTTTGATTTGCGATCACAGCTCGCGCGGCGCCCTAGGCCTGATCCTCAACAAGCCGCTGCAGATGCGCATGGGCGAAATCTTCGAGCAACTGGACATCGCGATCGCGGCCGGTCCCTTGGCCGACCGACCGGTACTGCGCGGTGGGCCGATGCAAACCGACCGTGGCTTCGTCGTGCATCGCGCCGGTGGAGAGTGGGATACTACGCTACGTGTGTCGGACAGCATTCACGTCACGACCTCGCGCGACATCTTGAGCGCGATCGCCCGCGGCGAGGGGCCGGGAGAGGCGGTGATCGCGCTGGGCTATGCGGGCTGGGACGGTGGTCAGCTCGAGGACGAGATCCGCGCCAATGCCTGGCTGAACGCGCCGGTCGACACCGGCATCATCTTTGATCTGCCCTTTGAGGCGCGCTGGCAGGCTGCAGCGAGTCTGCTCGGTGTCGAATTGTCCCGCCTGAGTCCGATCAGCGGCAATGCCTGAGGGTTCGAGGCCGGTCGAGACTGCCCGGCTCGTCCTCGCCTTCGACTTCGGCCGCCGGCGCATCGGCGTCGCCTGCGGCGACACCGTGAGCCGCAGGGCTTCCCCCTTGACGGCGATCATGGCGGGTCCGGAAGGCCCGCGGTGGCCGGCGATCGACGCCTTGATCGCCGAGTGGCTGCCTGCGCAGGCGGTGGTCGGCCTGCCGTACAATGTCGACGATTCAGAGAGTCCGATGGGGGTACCGGTTCGAGCGTTCGCGGCAGCGCTCGCAAGCCGCTACCAGTTGCCGGTCGATCTGGTCGATGAGCGATACTCGTCGCTCGAGGCGGCGGCGAGACTCCGCTCGGCAAGGCAGTCCGGGCTGCGCCGGCGTCGGGTCGACAAGGGGGACGTGGATGCGGCAGCGGCCTGCGTCATATTGGAACGCTGGTTTACGACAGGAACATGAGGCCGAGATGCGAGCACAACAAGACAGCGCCGGGGGCCTGCGGCACCTCATCACGCTCGACGGACTGACGCGGGATGCATTGACGGCGATTCTCGACCGTGCCGAGACCTACCGCCGGGTTCCCGGGCAACCAGCCTATGAAGGCCGTGAGCTTGCCGGCATGACGGTGGCCAACCTCTTCTTCGAGCCGAGCACGCGCACTCGCGCCTCGTTCGATCTCGCCAGTCGCCGCCTGGGGGCACACGTGCTGAATTTGGAAATGCAGTCGAGCTCGCGCGTCAAAGGTGAAACCATGCTCGACACGATCTACACGCTGGAGGCGATGAATACCGACGTGTTCGTGATCAGAGACTCCGAGGCGGGTATGCCGGAATTCCTCATCGACCATGTCGCACCGCACGTCAGCGTGATCAGCGCGGGGGAGGCGCACCTCTCCCATCCGACCCAGGGCCTGCTCGACCTGCTGACGATCAGGACGCACAAGCGCCGTTTTGCGGGACTCAAGGTCGCGATCGTCGGCGACATCAAGCATTCCCGCGTTGCGCGCTCCGCGGCGCAAGCTCTGCATACGCTCGGTGCGACCGATGTCAGGCTGGTCGCGCCCGAGATGCTGCTGCCGTCGACCGACGAGTTTCCGGGCACTCGACGCTACACCCGGATCGAGGACGGAATCGCGGGTGCGGATGTCGTGATGATGCTGCGAATCCAGAAAGAACGCATGGTCGAGACCGCGGCGCTCGACGATGCTGCTTATTTCCATGAGTTCGGTCTCGATGCAAAGCGTCTCGAGCTCGCAGCCCCGAGCGTGCTCGTGATGCACCCGGGCCCCATGAATCGCGGCGTGGAGATTGCCTCCGAGGTCGCCGACGGTCCGCGCTCGGTCATACGCGAACAAGTCAACAACGGAGTCGCGGTACGCATGGCGGTGCTGGCATCGATCGCCGCCACCTTGACGCGGCATCGTCGACCCCTTTGATCGACTAGCGATGCATGGTTCGCACCGCATAGATCGCCAGCGCGACGATCGCGGCGAATTTCAGGCTGACGCCGAGCGCGGCGAGAAACCACTTCATGCCGGCAGGGCGCTCTGCCGCCAGCTCCCCGTAGCCGACGTCACGATGAGCCACGGCTCGAGAATCAAGTTGATGGCCACGTGGGCGGCGATCGCCGGAGCGATCGAGCGACCCGCGGCCACATAGACCGCGGCGAGCAGCGCGCCGAGCACGCTGGTCACGGTCATGACGGCTGCGGCGGCGCGAATATTGCCACCGAAAACGCCCCACACCGCGTGCATGCTTCCGAATAGGACGGCCGAACCGATGATCTGTACCGTCACACCGTAGCCCTGGGCGGCGGCGGCATCCATCAAGAACTTGCGGAAGAAGGACTCCTCGAAGAAGCCGGTCACGAAAGCCATCGGAATCGCGACCAGACGAATGCCGACGAACGGTGCCCACGAACCCGGCCTCAGGGCATAGCGCCGGACGACCGGGCTGGTGGATGCGGAGTAGGCCACATAGAGTACGACGACGGTGGCGGCGAGCGTCCAACCGGCATCCCCCGCGACAGGGGTAGTGAGATAGCGCGCGAGAAACTCGGGCCAGGTGCCGCGCGGACGAAACAACAGGCTAGTGCACAGCAACTGGGTCAGCGTGACGCCGACGAGGAAGGACCAGATGATCACCGACTGGCGTTTGCTGAGCATGCAGTTCTCGAGCCCAAGAGGTTCCGGAGCAGCGCCTGACCCATGCGAATCCGATCGCCGTCGCCAACATTCTCGCACAAGCGGAAGCCGGCCGGAGCGAATACGATGATCGTCGAGCCATGCTCGAACCAGCCCATTTCCTCGCCCTTGCGCAAGGCGACGTCACAAGGAATCACGTTCGGACCCCGGTAGCGGAGGTGCAGGAGCACGTCGAGAAAGTGCAGCCGGATGCTCGCGACGAGAATCGCGGCGACCGGCACGAGCGTCAGAACCGCGTCGCCGGCCGGCAGCCGGCAGCGGATGATTGCCCGCTCGTTCTTGCAAAACAGCCGTTCTACCCGGCGAAGTGCGATCGGATTCACGTTCCAGGTGTCGCCGGAGACGTATCTGACCTCCTCGACGCGGCAATCGGCCGGGGCGTGGAAGCGGTGGTACATGCTCGAGGTCAGACGCAGCGTTACATAGCTGCCACCGCGGTAATAACGCACGAGTTCCGGGTCACCGAGCAGGTCGAGCAGCGGGTAGGGAAAACCCTTCGCCTGCAGCACGGTATCGGTGTCGATCGGACCATGGGCCCCGACGATCGCATCGCTCGGGCTGCTGAGCACGGCGGGATCCGGATCGATCGGCCGGGAACCGGGCTGCAGTTCGCGCGTGAAGCAGTCTTTGAGACTCATGAACCGCGTCTCACGCGCGTCGCTGAGATCGAGGTCGGAGAACCGCTTCCAGACGGCGATGCAGACAGCCGCGACCATGCGGTTCTCGATCCGGCTCAGCCAGCCTACGAACAACGTCAACACGCGGCGCGGAATCCGGTTCGTGAGCAGGAAGTTCAAGTCCTCCTGTTGAACGATCTTGGCAATCAGGGAAGTTTGGTTCATCGAAGTGTCATTCGCCTGTAATAGGGTGGCGTCGGGAAAAAACATGGGTAAGCGACATGACGATGATCGACATTTCGATGGCATGCATCTGCGCCGCGATAATCGCCGGGCTGCTGTTGCATAAACTCGTGGTCCGCCTGCAGTTGTCGGCGGCCAAACATCGTTCGTTGACCGGCCACTCGCGCATGGCGCGGCGCTTCGCCGCGCTCGTGCCGTTCTACGAATACGGCGAGGATCGCTTCTTTCGCGCCGACGAGGCGCCGGAACCGGTTGCCGCCGCCCGCCGCGCCGGCTTCATGCGGCTTGCCGGACTGTTCGAGCAGCGCTTCGCGAAGTCGGCGGCGATGACCGCCGAGCTGCAGGACTCGGTCTCGGACCTGCAGTTCACGTCCCGCTATCGCGTGCCGTTTCAATTCAGTCGTTACGCGCGCGAACACCTGCGTGGCGGCGCGTTCCTCGAATCCTCTTCCGGAGTCACGGTCACCGATCTCGACGGCAACCGGTTCTATGATTTGACCGGTTCGTACGGCGTCAACGTGTTCGGCTACGACTTCTACAAGGACTGCATCGCCCGCGGCGCCGAACACGTCCGCGAACTCGGACCCGTGCTCGGCGCTTATCATCCGGTGACGGCATACAACGTGCGGCGGCTCCGGGAAATCTCCGGACTCGACGAGGTCTCGTTTCACATGTCCGGGACCGAGGCGGTGATGCAGGCGGTGCGCCTCGCGCGCTACCACACCGGCCGCAGCCATCTCGTGCGTTTTTGCGGGGCGTACCACGGCTGGTGGGGCGACGTGCAACCCGGCGTCGGCAATCCCCTCGCCGCACGCGAGACCTACACTCTGAAGGACATGGACGAGGCCAGTCTGCGCGTTCTCGCCACGCGCCGGGACATCGCGTGCGTGCTGGTGAACCCGCTGCAGGCACTGCACCCGAACGCCAACGCACCCGGCGACTCCACGCTGGTCGACAGCGGACGCCGGGCGCATTTCGACCGTGCGGCATACAGCGAATGGCTGCGCAAATTGCGCGTGGTCTGTTCCGAGCGGAACATCGCCCTGATTTTCGACGAAGTCTTCGTCGGCTTCCGTCTCGCGCAGGGCGGCGCACAGGAATATTTCGGCGTGCGGGCGGATCTCGTCACGTACGGCAAGACGATTGCCGGTGGGCTGCCCATCGGCGTGGTCTGCGGCCGGCGTGATCTCATGAAGCGCTTTCGCGAGGATCGGCCGGCCGACATCTGTTTCGCGCGCGGCACGTTCAACGCGCATCCCTATGTCATGGGCTCGATGTACGAGTTCCTGCGGCGACTCGAAGGCGAGCCGGTCCGCGCGATCTACCGCGATCTCGACGGCGTCTGGGACGCGCGGGCGCGGGCCACGAACGAGCGCCTGGCCGCTGCCGGGCTCGCGCTGCGGATCGAGAACCTTTCCTCGATCTGGACGATCTCGTATACCCAGCCTTCCCGCTACAATTGGATGCTTCAATATTACCTGCGTGCCGCGGGCCTCGCCCTCAGCTGGGTCGGTACCGGGCGGTTTATTTTCAGCCTG
>Ga0116226_10000310_pt1 | contig 40850 bp, 32 predicted proteins | sample S1TSphfallax_FD_89692 | JGI IMG/M metagenome (GOLD analysis project Ga0116226, IMG submission 89692) | Host-associated microbial communities from peat moss isolated from Minnesota, USA - S1T2_Fa - Sphagnum fallax MG | ecosystem: Host-associated > Plants > Peat moss > Unclassified | place: USA... | reverse complement strand
GCTATCGCGGATGACGATCGTGCCGGCGGCGATGTCGCCGAGGCGTTTGTTTTCTTTTGAGAGGAGCACGCTGATCGCGGAGAGCGCGTAGAAGCCGAGCGCGGCTTCGACGATGCGCACGAGATTGCGGATAACCGAGGCGCCCCAATCGATCGGGAAGCCGGCGTCGCGAATCACACGCAGGCCGAGCGCGCGTTTGCCCGGCGAGCGGCCATCCCACCAGACCTCGAAGATGATGAAGTAGCCGATCGTGAGCACGAAGATGACGATCGATACGATCGCGGCCGGCAGCGATTGGGCGAGTGCGCGCGGAACGTGCAGCCGCGTCTCGGCCTGGCCGATCGTGACCATGAAGACGAAATAGGCGATGAGGAGCGCGGTGAAGATCGCGCCTTGGATGAGCAGGTCGACGCAGAGCGCGAGGAACCGGCTGCCCAGACCCGCGAGCTCGAACTCGAGCGCGACGCTCTCACCGGTGCGAATCGCGACCTTCTCGTGCATGCCGGGGGTTTTCTTGAGCCGCGCGCAAAGCAACTGCCGTGCGGGAACAGCGCTTTCTGCGGACGCGCCACGAGCGTTGGCAGCACCTCGAACGGCTCCTGGCAATCGTCGACCGGCGCGGGATGCGCGCGCTCTCACGCGAGGAGATCGAAGAACTCGCGCTCGGCTATCGCGCGGCGACGAGCGACCTCGCGCTCGCAACCGGGCGCGGCTACGGCGCGGCGGTCATCGGTTACCTCAATCGGCTCGCAACGCGCGCGCGGGCCTACGTGTATCTCGGCACGACGCGCAGCGGTTGGTCGCGCGCGGCCGGCTTCGCGACGCACACCTTTCCGCGCGAAGTGCGCCGCTCGTGGGCGCCGATTCTCGTGTGCATCCTCATCACCGTGATCTCGGCCGTGCTCTCGTATCATTCGGTCACGAAGGATCCCGCGAACGCCTACGCGTTCTTACCGGCCGGCCAAATCGCGCCGATCAAGCAGCGCCTGCACGATAGCAACTTCGGCTTCGACCGGCAGTTCTCGTCGGCGATGGCCTCCTTCATCATCACGAACAATATCCGGGTGGCGGCGCTGGCGTTCGCGGGCGGCATCACGGTCGGCATCATCACCGTCATCATCATCCTACAAAATGGGCTGATGGTCGGCGGGCTCGGCGCGCTCTATGCCAACGCGGGCTTCGGGAGCGACTTCTGGGCCACGATCTCGCCGCACGGCGTCATCGAACTCACCGCGATCCAGGTCGCGGGCGGGGCGGGGCTGTTGCTCGCGCTCGGCATCGTCGCGCCCGGACGCTTGCGGCGCACGGCAGCGCTCGTGCGCAATGCGCGCCGCGCGGTCACCCTCGTCATCGGCGTCGCCGGAATGCTGGTCGTCGCCGGCACGATCGAGGGCTTCATCTCGCCGCAACGGCTGCCGGAGAACGTACGCTTCGGCATCGGCGGGCTCACCGCAGTCGCTCTCGGCTGGTATTTTTTCTTCTGCGGCCGATCGTCGACCCGAAGATCGACGACGGGATCAGATGAGGCCGCGCGTCTTGATGGTTACGTAGGCGTCGAGCAAGGCGATCGTGAGATCGCGCGCGGGCACGTCGACGACGCCGATCCCACGTTCACCTAAGAGCGCGATGGCGCGCGCGCGCTCGGTTCCGAGCGCCGTCGCAACGGCCGAGCGGTACACGTCGGTCGTCGTCTGCGGATCGCGATCGAGCGCGGTTGCGATCGCCGCATCGTTCATCAGCACGACCAGCACGAGATGCTGCGGCACGAGCAGCGCGAGCGAACCGAGCACGGCGGTCGAGGCGACCGGATCGACCAGGTCGGTGAACACGACGACCAGGCTGCGCTTGCGATTGTGCACTTTGATCTCGAGCGCCGCGCGCTCGTAGTCGGCCTCGACGTACGAGGGCTCGAGATCGGTCAGCGCATCGGCAAATCGGGCGATATGGCCGGGGCCGGTCTTGCCCGGCACGCTCGCGAGCGTGCGGTCGGAAAAGGCGTGTAAGGAGACGCGATCGTCGGCGAGCTGCGCGATCTTCGCGATCGCGAGCGCGGCCGAGACGGCGTAGTCGAGTTTGCGCCGGTCGCCGAGCCGGGCGGCCATCAGGCGACCGGCGTCGAGCGCGACGACGATCGACTGACTGCGTTCGACCTCGCGCTGCGTGACCATCAATTTCCCGCGCCGCGCGGTCGCTTTCCAATCGATCGCGCGGAACGCATCGCCCGGCCCGTACTCGCGCAAACTCTCGAACTCGCTGCCGACGCCGCGCCGGCGTAAACGCCGCAGGCCCAAATCGATCAGGCGCGAGCGGCGCGCAAGATCGCCGCGCTCGAGCGCGGAGAGATCCGGCATCACGCGCACCGCGACGTCGTCGCCCAGCACGTAGCGCCGCCGCACGATCCCCAGTGTCGACTCACTCCACACGAACGCGGGCGGGATCGTCGTCGAGCCGCGTTCGCGCGGTACGAACGGGATCGTCGCGGTGACTTCGGTGCGTGCGGCGACCCTCGCGTAGGCCGGCGCCTCGGACGTGGCAAGGCGCGCAGCCGGGCTCGCAAAGATCGCAACGCGCCGCACCGTCGCCGCCCGGTTGGCGATCGTATAGTGCAGCGCATCGTGCTTCGCGAGCGCGAGATGCAGTGGGATCGCAACCGCGATGTGCGGCGCCTCTCGCGTGAGGAGCACGTCCGCGATCAGCGCGGCGACGAACACGACCGCCGCGAGCGCGAGCGCCGGGCGCGTGCCGATGACGAAGCCGGCCAGGGCAACGAGCACGGCAAGCGCGAGGAGCAGCGCGATCCCGCGCGGACCGATCACCACCGGCCAGCGCGAGCGGCGCATCATTCGTGCGGCGTCGCGACCGAGCCGAGCAGCCGCAGCACGACGGCCGTGGCATCGACGCCCTCGATCTCCGCTTCGGGCCGCACGATGAGCCGGTGCGCGAGGACGAGCGGCGCCGTGCGCTTCACGTCGTCCGGCGTCGCGAAATCGCGACCGTCGATCGCGGCGGCGGCCTGCACGGCGACGAGCAGCGCGAGCGCCGCCCGCGGGCTCGCGCCGAGCGCGAGGTCGGGTGCGGTGCGGGTCGCCGCGATGATGTCGTACAGATACCCTTGCAGCGAGTCGGCGACGTGCACGGCGCGCACGTCACGCTGCGCCTCGAGCAGATCTTCGCCCGTGCCGACCGGCTCGATCCCCGCCGCCCCGAGGTCGCGCGCATCGAACCCCGCCACGGCTCGCGCGATCAGCGCGCGCTCTTCGTCCGGCGCCGGATACCCGGTGCGCGCGCGCACGAGAAACCGGTCGAGCTGCGCTTCGGGCAACGGATAGGTGCCTTCGTATTCGATCGGGTTCTGCGTCGCGCAGACGAGGAACGGCGCGGGCAACGGATGCCGCTCGCCGTCGATCGTCGCCTGCCGTTCTTCCATCGCTTCGAGCAATGCGGATTGCGTTTTCGGCGGCGTGCGATTGATCTCGTCGGCGAGCAGGATGTTCGTGAAGATCGGGCCGCGGCGCAGCGAGAAACTCGCATCGCGCGGATCGAATACCGAGGTGCCGATCACGTCGGCCGGCATCAAGTCGGGCGTGAATTGAATCCGCGCGAACGCGACATCGAGCAGCCGCGCGATCGTGCGCACGAAGAGCGTCTTCCCGGTGCCCGGGACGCCTTCGATCAGGATATGCCCGCTGCCCAAGAGGGCGACGAGCAAGGCGAACGTCGTCTCGTCGTTACCGGCGACGACGCGCCCGAGTCCCGCCGTCAAACGCTGCGCGAGTTCGGTCGCCTTGCCCATAACTGAAATCCTTTCGTACCACATACGCGGTATGCGCTCGTGCGATCAGCTCGCGATCCGTCCGCGGTTCGGTCGCCCGCGTCGCGACCAAGCGCGCGACGTCATCGCCGCGCCGTTGCGCCGCCCGCGCGACGAGCACCTGCGCGCTCGCGCCCGGCGGTAGGCCCAGCGCCCGTGCGGCGATCGCGAACGCCGCGGCATCCAGAACGTCGGCGGCGTAGTGCCGCGCTCCCGTGCGCTCGTAGAGCGCGGCAAGCGCGGCCAAAAATTCGGCCGATGTCGGGTCGCGCGGGGCAAGTGGCGGCAGCGGCCGGCCGTTGCGAACCACGCTCAAGACGATCCACAGCACGAACGCCAGCGCGCCGACGCCGAGCGCCGCATCGACTGAGCGCGGCAATGCCTGCCACCACGGACGTTCGGTGAGCGCGCCGTGTAACGCATCGTCGAAGGCGACCGTGCCGCCGGTTCGCGCCGGCCGCCCGATGAGATACGCGAGCCGCGCGTTGTCGGCGCGCGCGAGCGCACGATTTGTGAACGGTGCCGTCTCGGTGACGAGGACGATTGTGCCGTTGCCGCGGGCCATCGTCACCGCAAGAGCGCCCAGCCCGTCGCCGAGCAGCACGTCGCGACGCTCTTGCGCCGTTTCGGGCAGATACCGATCGTCGCCGCGCGGCGCGAGCATCCGCACCGCGTGCGCGAACGGGCCGCGGAGCGCGCCGGCGACCGGCGCGGGCGTCGGCGCCGGACGCGGCGCGCGGCCGCGCGACTTCGGTTTCGATTTCGGCGGTGCGGAGAAGAGCTGCATCGCGTCGTTCCCCACGCCGTAATCGAGCAGCACGAGATGACCGCCGCCGCGCACCCAGCGCAGCAGCGCGAGCTGATCGGCATCGGTCCACGTTCCTTGCTGTGCGTGCGGCACGGCGACGATCAGCGTATCGATGCTGCGGTCGAGCGCGGCGGGGCGCAGCGTGAATTCATCGACGCGTTCGCCCTCACGCTCGAGCAGCGTGCGCCAGGCGCGAAAGCCACCCGGGAGATAATCGCTGCTGGCATAGGAATCGGGCGGTACCTGCCCGCGCCGCTCCGCGGCATCTTGCACGACCGCCAGCACGCACACCGCTGCCAGCACGACGACGACCGCGGCGATATCCGCCCAGCGCCGGCCCCTCATGCGGGAGCGAACAATCCGTCGTAGGCGCGTTCCATTCGCTCGACCAGCGCCGCATCGGGTTCGCGCGTCGCGAAGAGTGCGACCGTCGCATCGCGCGCAAGCACGTCGAAGCGCGGATCGCGCACCGCGCGTCGATATTCGCCCGGCGTGAGCGCCGCATCGTAGCGCATCCGCCCGGCTTCATCGAGCGCGCGTAGTGCGGCGAAAAAAAGCAGCCGCGCCGCATCGCGATACGCGCCGCGCGCCGCCGCCGCACGCGCGTCATCGCGCAGCTCGGCGGCCGTGCGAATCGCGTCGAGCGCCGTGCCGCTCGCGCGCGCCGCGTACACGCTGGTGCGCATCGTGTACCACGCAACGATCCGCACGAGCAGATACACGAGCCCAACCGCTCCCGCGCCAAGCAAGACGATGCCCAACAACTCCGCCGGAATGCCGAGGCCGCTCGCCACATGACCGATGCCGTGAAAAAACTCGCGCAGACGATCGCCAATCCAATGCCGGATCGGTTCCCACCACGGCGAAGTCGGCGTCACCTCCGGCAGCGTGCGATAGCGCGGATCGTGGAGCACCGCGCGCGCAAGCGCATCCGGATCGTCCCGCCACGAACTCATGCGAAATCGAGTCGGCCGCGACGCGCGCGGACATCGCGACCGTAAAACGCGACGAAGATGGTTTCGAGGCCGGTGGCAACGATCGCCGCGATGCTCGGTGGCACGTTCCCCGCGAGAGCGAGGCCAGGAATCGAGCCGATCAGCGAACCCAGCGCGTCACCGGAGAGCGCTGCGCCGATTCCGATCGCGAGCAGCGTGAATCCGGCGGCGAGCGACCGGCGGATGCCGCCGCGAAAGAACGTGTGCCGCCAGCCTGCATCGAACGCCGCGAGGACGCCTTGGGACTCCGCCGTCACGGCGATCGCGCTTTGATACCAGGCCAGTTGGATCAGGGCGACCGGCACGATCGCACAGGCGAACCCAGTCAAGATCATCAGCCACCCAATCGTCGGACTGAACGGCATGAAGTGTGAAACGACGAACGCCGGGATCGCGATCACAATGACGATCCCGAGCGCGATCGGAATCGCCACCAGACCGTAGAGCAGGGTCACACCGGTCGTTATGAGTGCGCGCGAACAACCGCGTCGAATGGCCGCCCCGAGGTTCGGCACCGCGCCGGCGAGCAAACCGTTCATGAGGATCGCCGCGATATTGACCTCGAGTGCGGCCTCCAGGACGTTCGCCGCCCCTTTCAAGAACCGCGTTCCGATCGGAACGGCGCGACGTGGGGCCGTTTCCCACGGTTGCCGCGGATGCAAGCTCGCGGCCAGACCGGCAAAGATGCCGCCCGGTGGCTGCGGATCGACGACCATGTCGAACGTGAGAAACGTCAGCGCGACGAAAGCCAACGGGACAAAGAACCGCACGAACCCGCTCACGTAAACGCGCACGCCTCGATCGAGGATCTCGCCGATCGTTTGCGGCCGCAGATCCGCGGCGGACGTCATGCCGGCGTCTCGAGCGGCACCGACGGCAGCCCTTCGCGGCGGATGCGCAGATCGATCGTGTAGCGCGTCACGAACGTCATCACGACGCCGGTGATGAGGACGCTCATGATCGTTGCGGGGACGACGATCAGCGCATCGACGTGCGTGATCGCGACCAGCAGCGCGCCGATGGCGATCGCCAGCAGCGAGCCGGCAAAGCGCACGACGTAGATCGCGAGGCCGACGAGGAACGAGCGGACGAGCAGCGGACGCGCAAATGTGCGGCGTAGACCGCTGCCGATCGCGCGGATCGGATTCGGGTCTTCCGTCGCGACCGCGACGATCGCGACCGCCCACGAGAGCGACGCGATGCAGCCGAAGAAGACGAACGCCGCGAGAACCGCGATGCCGGCGATCACGCCGACGATGATCCCAAGCACCTTCGAGAGTGCGACCAGCAGCCCGACGACGATGAAGATCGGGATCAACACGATAAAGAGCGCGATCAGCAGCGCGACGAGGACGACCGCGTATCCGAGCGAGACGACGAGCGCGGGAAGATAGCGCGCCAGACCCACCCGCAATGCGCGGCGCAGCGAGGGAACCGCGCCGGTGAAGACATCGACGGCGATCACCGGCGCGACCGTGAGTTCCCAGAGGAAGCCGACGTACACGACGAACGAGGCCAAGAGCGCCGGCACCTGTTCCGCTTGGCTGCGCTTCATGATCTGTTGGATCAGGACCGGGTCGTTCGCGTGAGCGAGGACGGCCTGGAGCTCGGCGAACGGCGCCGCGAACCCATGCGGCGCGAGGATCACTTCGATGATCGCGGGCGGGATCGCGATCACGGCGAGCGCGAGCAGAAACAAGCCCGCGTTCCGGACGAAAACCGCGATCGCGCGGTCGAGGATTTCGCCGATGGTCAGCGGTCGGAGATCCGGTGTATCCATCACCCGGTCCAAGCATTTGCCGCGCTCGCGGCGAATCCCGGCGCCATGCACGCCGGTTCGCTCACGACCATCTGGCGCTATCCGGTCAAAAGCCTGGCCCCCGAAACACTCGAGCAGGTCGAGGTGCTCGCCGACGGACTCGCGGGCGATCGCACGACGGCGCTTTTGGTGCTCACGCCGGAGCACGCGCGCACGGGCAAACCCTTCCGCGGCAAAGAGTCGAACCGCATGCACCTCGCGCACGATCTCGACGCGGGGATCGCAACGGCAGCCCGCAGCGGCGTCGCGGTCATGCCGGCCTCCGGCGAACGCTTCTTCGATGCCCGCGCGATCTCGCTCGTGTTCGATACCTGGATCGCGGACGTCGCGGCGCTCGCGGGCCGCGAAATCGACCCGCAGCGGTACCGGCCGAACCTCTACGCGAGCGCCGCGCCGGATTTCACGCTGCGCGAGCCCGCGCTCGTGGGACGGCTGCTCGCGATCGGCGACGTACGGCTGCGCGTCCTCGAGCCGAACCTGCGCTGCGTGACGACGACCTACGACGTCGCGACCGGCGAGCCGGATCCGAACGTCCACCGCGTCGTCGCCCAACAGCGCGCCAACACCGTCGGCGTCTATTGCGTCGCCGAACGCACCGGCACGATCGCCGTCGGCGCGACGATCGCGCTCGTCGACGAAGGCTAGAGCAGGCGCCGCCCCTCGAGGGCCTTCGCGAGCGTCACCTCGTCGGCATAGTCGAGGTCGCCGCCGATCGGGAGGCCGTAGGCGAGGCGCGTGACGCGCACGCCGCTCGGGCCGATCAGCCGGGAGAGATAGAGCGCCGTCGCTTCGCCTTCGGCGTTCGGGTTGGTCGCGACGACCACTTCGTCGGGGCCTTCGCTTGCGATGCGATCGATCAACTCTTTGATCCGCAGCTGCGCGGGCCCGATCCCGTCCATCGGTGAGATCAGGCCGCCCAGCACGTGGTAGCGGCCATGGTATGCAGCGGTGCGCTCGAGCGCGTAGATGTCCTTCGCTTCGGCAACGACGCAGAAGAGCGAGCCGTCGCGGCGCGGATCCGAGCAGATTTCACACGGATCATCTTCGGTGATCGAAAAGCAGCGCGTACACAAGCGCACGCGGTCTTTGAGCGCGATGATCGCCTCGGCGAGGGATTCCGCGTCGGCCCGCGGCCGGTTGAGGAGATGAAACACCAGCCGCGCGGCGGTCTTGGGACCGATCGTCGGGAGTTTGGAGAATTCGTTGATGAGGGCCGCGACGGGGCCGGCAATCGTGTTTGAGATCGAAGATCCGCTACATCAAACCGGGGATCTTCATGCCGCCGGTGAGCCGGCCCATCTTGGTCTGCGAGAGCGTCTGCACTTTGCCGATGCCGTCGTTGAGCGCGACGACGAGCAAGTCTTCGAGCGTTTCGATATCGTCCGGATCGACGGCCTCGGGTTTGAGCGTCACTTTCGTCACGCGGAAGTCGCCGCTGATGGCGATGCTCACCACGCCGCCGCCGGCGCTGCCCTCGACGCTCGTGTTCGCGAGCTCGTCTTGGACCTTCTCCATCTCTTGCTGCATCTTGCGCATCTGCGCCATCATCTGAGCTTGATTCACGTTGCCTCCGCTTCGCTTTGCCGGGTCAGCCGAACCTCTTGAGCGCGTAGCGCATCAAGTCGCTCGGATCGTCGTCGCCGTCGTGATCGGGTTCGGGGTCGGGCGCGCGCGCGCTCTCGACGCCGATCGAAACCGTGAGCGCTCGCCCGAGCACGTCCTCGATCGCCTTGCGCAGCGTCGCAAGGTTGCCGCGCAAGAGCTCAGCGGCGGAGGAATCGGGGACGCGCAGCGTCAGCACATCGCCCGCGAGCGCGGCGACCGTCGCCCGGGAGAGCACGGCCCGCAGCGAGACCTTTTCGCCCTCGGCCCGGGTTCGGACGTTGCTCCACAGCGAGCGCACCTTTTGCAGCGAGATCTCGACGGGCGGGACAGCATCGGCGGGAGCCGGGGTTGCGGAAGCCGGCGGTGCGTGAGCCGGGCTTGACGGAGCGGGCGCGGCAGAGGGCTCGGCCGTGGGGGTTGGCGCGACGGACGCCGGGGCAGCGGGCGGGGGTGCGGCGGTGGGCGGCGGCGTGACGGCTGCGGGGGTGACCACAGGCGTCCGCGGCGGAGCCGCCGGCCCCGGGAGCGGAGACGCGGCGACGGGCGCAGCGGGTCGTGGCGGGGGGCTCGCCGGTACGGCACTCGCCGGAACCGGCCGCGGCGGCGCGGGACGCTCGCCACCCTCGAGCGCGGCGACGCGCTGGGCCAGGGCATCGAGCGTCGGATCCTCGGTTTGCAAAATGAACCGCAAGAGCGCCGTCTCGAGTTCGAGCCGAGCGTTGCCGGAGCCGCGCGCGGCGGCGAGGGCGTCGGCGAAGAGCCGCAGCGCGCGCACGAGCCGCGCTTGCGGCGTCGCCTCGGCGCGGGCCACCGCCGCGGCCGCGTCGTCGGCCGAGAGGTCGCGGGAAAGGAGCGCGGGGTTCACCCGCGCGACGAGCAGATGCCGGAACTCGGCGATCACGCCGCGGATCAGGCCGCTCATATCGGTACCCGCGTCGCTCGCGTCGTCGATCGCGACCAGCGCCGCAGGCGCGTCGCCGTCGAGGGCGCTCGCCAGCAACCGCTGCGCGAATTCGCGCCCGGTCTGGCCGAAGGCGGCGTCGACCGCCGCGAGATCGATCCGGTTGGCCGCAAAGGCCGCGACCTGTTCGAGCATCGTGAGCGCGTCGCGCAATCCGCCGTCGGCGCGATAGGCGATCGCCCCGAGCGCGGCGTCGTCGACCGTGATCCCCTCCTCGGCCGCGATGTAGCGCATCCGCTCGATCATCGTCTCGATCGGGATGCGCCGGAAGGCGTAGCGCTGACAGCGCGAGAGGATCGTCGGCGGCAACGCTTCGGGCGCCGTCGTCGCGAGGATGAACACCGCGTACGGCGGCGGTTCCTCGAGCGTTTTCAAGAAGGCGTTGGCGCCTTCTTTGGTGAGCATGTGCGCCTCATCGATGATGTAGACTTTCATCCGCATCGACGCCGGTGCAAATTTCACGGCGTCGCGCAGCGCGCGGATCTCATCGATCCCGCGGTTCGAGGCCGCGTCGATCTCGAGCACGTCGAGCGCGCTGCCGGCGAGGATCGCAAGACAATTGTCGCAGGTGTTATCCGGCGTTGCGGTCGGGCCGTGTACGCACTCGATGCAGCGGGCGAGGATCTTCGCCGCCGACGTCTTCCCCGAGCCGCGCGGGCCGGAAAACAGGTAGGCATGGGCGAGGCGGCCGGTGTCGATGGCGGTCGTGAGCGTCTGGACGACGGCATCCTGACCGACCAAGTCGGCAAACGTTCGGGGGCGCCAGGTACGATAAAGCGACATAACAGGTCGGCCAGGATTCGGGCCGCACGGAAACCATCCCCGGTGCCGCGGTGGTTTTAGGATCTACCGGCGCGGGTACACCGCCACAGCCGGGTCGGCCGGAGCCCGCCTGTTTTACGTGGCGGTGCGTTCGCGCTTTTTTCAACGGGCGAAAACGCCCAGGAGCCGTCGTGATTTCCGCGTTACCAGACTTGCGCACCGCATTGCGCGACCTCTTTCATTTCGACCACTTCCAGCCCGGCCAAGAGGAAGTGATTTCGCGCGTGATGGAGGGCGAGGATACGCTTGCGATCCTGGCGACCGGGGCCGGCAAATCGCTGTGCTATCAGCTTCCGGCCTTGATCCTGCCGGGCACGACGATCGTCGTGAGCCCGCTCATCGCGCTGATGAAAGATCAGATCGACATGCTGCACGACCGCGGCGTGCAAGCGGTGACCGCGCTCAATTCGACGCTTTCCGAAGAGCAAGAATCGGCGGCCGTCTCGCGGATCGCCTCGGGCGAGATGAAGATCGTCTTCGTGACGCCGGAGAAACTCGAAGACGAAGCGTTCATCGACGTCCTCACCACGCTGACCGTGCCGCTCTTCGTCGTCGACGAGGCGCATTGCATCAGTGCCTGGGGTCACGATTTTCGCCCGGCCTATCTGAACCTCGGCCGCGTGATCGGCCAGCTCGGCAACCCGACGGTGCTCGCCCTCACCGCGACCGCCACGCCCGCGGTGCGCGAGGACATCCTCATCCAGCTCGGGATCCCGAACGTCAAGCCGATCGTGAAGGGCTTCGACCGCCCGAATCTGCGTTACGAAGTGCGCCGCGCCGAATCCGAAACCGAAAAGCTCAAGGCGCTCAAAGAGCTCTTCGATGGCGATCTCGTCGGCACAGGGATCATCTACACGGCGACGATCAAGAACGCGCTCGAAGTGCAGCGCTACTTGCACGATTCGCTGAACTTGCCGGCCGCCGTCTATCACTCGAAACTGCAGAAGCACGATCGCGTCGCCGTCCACGAACTCTTCATGGACGAAGCAATTCGCGCCGTCGTCGCGACGAACGCGTTCGGCCTGGGCATCGACAAGCCCAACATCCGTTTCGTCGTGCATTACGATCTGCCGGGTTCGGTCGAAGCGTATACGCAGGAGGCCGGCCGCGCCGGCCGCGACGGTAACCTCTCGCGCTGCATCCTGCTCTATCGCATGAGCGATACGCGGGTCCAGAATTACTTCCTGACCGGCAAGTATCCGGATGTGGAAGAAGTGCAGAAAGTGTTCGGAACGCTCGAGTTCTTCGGCGGTCAGGAAGGCGGCGTTTCGCTCACCGACCTGCGCAAGATCTCGCAGCTGCCACTGACCAAACTCAAAGTGATCCTCGCGCTGCTCAAGAAGGGCGGCTTCATCGAAACGTCCTCGCGAGCGAAGTACACGCTCACCGAGAACGCGCGCGAGAACCGCGAGATGGTGCTCAACCTCGCCAATTACGAAACCAAGAAGAGCTACGATCAATCGAAGCTCGCGATGATGCTGCAGTACGCCGAAGTCTCGTCGTGCCGGCGGCGCTTCATCCTCAACTATTTCGGCGAGGAATTCCGCGCGCCGAATTGCGGCGCGTGCGATAACTGCTTGCGCGGGAATTCGTCGGTGCAAACCTCGGGCTATCACATCGCCGACGTCGTGTTCCATCCGAAGTTCGGGCAAGGCACGGTCGAGCGCGCCGAGAAAGACTTGGTAACGGTCTTGTTCCCGAGCGTCGGATACAAGACGCTGCTCGCATCGGCGGTCAGCACTGAGGCCAAGATCGCCTAAGCCGGAGGGCCCATTTCCGACTCGGTGAAATCCCCGCGCGCTGGCGCGCCCCGGCGATTCGCGGGCGCGCTCGCTTTGTGTGCGATGCTCGGCGTCGCCGCCGCCGCGCGCGCGCAAGTGAACCCGCCCGTTCCGGCCCCCAGCGGTCCGCTCAATCCGCCCGGCGCGCCACAGACCGCGCCCGCGCCCGGGATTACGGCGACCCCGCTGCCGTGTGCTCCGGTCGCCGCCGTGACGCCCACATCCGCAAGCCAAAGCCCGCTGCCGCTCGCCGGCGGCGCCACGCCCGCCGGTCTCCCGTCCGCCGCGGCGTCGGCGACCCCGGCACCCTGCCTCGCGCCGTCGCCCGCGGTCGCGCCCGCGCCGACGCCGATCCCCACGCCCGTACCGATCATCGTCGATCCGCCGAGTCCGGCGATCGTGCTCGGCAAGTCGATCGCGCTGCGCGTCACCGGCGTCGCCGGCACGATCGTCGCGGTCTCGGCGAATCCCGCGATCGCCGGCGCCGTCGCGGATCAGAACACGCGCACGCTCGTCGTCACCGGAAACGCCGTCGGCACGACGACGATCACGCTGCACGACGATCGGGGTATCGTCACGCGCGACGTTCCCGTGCGCGTCGCCTATGCCGCCGGAACCGTCGCCGACGAGACGAGCTTGCGCGTCACCGGGAATCCGGCGGGCATCCAATTTCTCAAGCACGCGACGGCGGAGGCCGCCGCAGCGGCGGCGACGCTACGCAGCGGCGCGAGCGTCAATGCCGACTTCAACCAGGTGCGCGTGCGCGCGCCGCTCGGCAGCGACGACAAGGGGGTTGTCGAGGTGCCCGTCCACATCGCGGGCCCCGGCTACATCGATGTCGACGGCGTCACCCGCGTCGAGCTCGAAAACTTTGCGCTGCCGAGCATCGCCCCGGCGGAACTGCTGGTCAGCGATTATCCCGAGCGGCTCACCGCGAGCGGCGTGCTCTTCACCGCCGATCTCGACCGCTCGAGCGCGCGGCGCTTTCTCTACTACCACTACAACGCCGCGAACGAGCCGGCGCGCCGCGTGCTGCTCAAGGCCAGCAATTCATCGAATGCGCCGGCGATGGTGCAGATCATCGCGGGCAGTGCCGGGCCGGGCGGGAACGAGATGGAGATTGGTCACCTGACGACGGAACGCTTTCTCGTGCGCGAGTATCAGAACGAAGGCACCGTCATTACGATCCCGCCGCAGACGACCGTCAACATCGTCGATTCGCCGCTGCCGCCCGGGACGCTCGTGAGCGCGCTCTTACAACTGCGCGAGGTCAGCGGCGACCCGATCCATCTCGCGCTCGTCGCACAAGATCTGGGCGCACCGCTCGATCAATCCACCGACACGACGCAACTGCTCTCGGGCGGTGCGATGCACGCGCGCGGATCGTACAGCGTTCCGGAGTTCTTCTTCGATTACACCTATACGACCGAGGGCGACAACCTCGAGATCCCGATTGGTCAGCTCCCGCTGCCGAATCTGCGCGCCGGCGAGGCACTCGGCGGCGACTATGGCGTGCAGCAGTCGATCACGGTCACGATCGTGAACCCGACCCGCGGTCCGATGCCCGTGGCGATCTATGCAAACCCGCGTGGCGGCCGCGCGACCGGGACGTTTCTGATCGATCGCACGCTCGTGCAAGCGCATGCGTTACCGCCGTTCTCGAAGTACAAAATTTGGCAAGAGACGATCCGCGCCGGCACCTTCCGCCGGGTCCAGATCGTCACCATGCCCGAAGGCGGCTCGTCCTATCCGCTGCGGCTCATCTTCGCGCCGGACGACGGCAGCGTGCCGCCCGGCGCCCCCGGCTCGCCGATCTACTAAGCCGGGCTCTCAAACCGTCGCACGCTGCCGTGTGGCTAGGGCAGCAGGCCTGCGTAGAGGGCGCGCAGTGCGAGGGCTGCGTGCCTCCAAGCGAAGCGTTCCACCGCGCGCTCGCGCACCGCGGCAGCGGCACGTTCCGCGCGGTCGCGATCGCCCAGGATGTCGCGCACGGCATCGATCCAGCCCGCCGCGTCGTCCGGATCGATCACGGTCGCGTCGCCGGCCGCGACTTCCGGCAGCGATGCGCGATCGCTCGCGACGACCGGCACGCCCGCGCAAAGCGCCTCGGCCAGGCCGTACCCGAAACCCTCATAGCGTGAGGGGACGAGCGCGAGCGTCGCACGCGCGTAGAGATCATCGATCGCCTCGCGCGAAACATAGCCGAGAAACTTCACGCGGGCGCCCACACCGAGCGCGGCTGCGCGCGCGCGCGCTTCGTCGAGATACACGGTCGGCGGCCCGATCGACACGACGTCGAGCCCGGGGATCGCCGCCGCGGTCTCGATCGCGCGGACCAGATTCTTGCGCCGCTCGACCGTCCCCGTAACGAGCGCGAACGGTGCGGCGTCGGGCCGGCGCACGAGCGCGGCAAAGCGTGCGTCGACCCCGGGCAGTACGACGGCCGGCGGCCGCCGATCGCCGCTGAGCTCTCTGTACTCGCGCGCGGAGAATTCCGAGTCGACGACGACGGCCGCCGCGCGGCGATATGCACGCCGCATGGCCGCCCCGAAGTACGCCCGCGCATAGAACGGCGTATGCTCTTGCACGCGCAGCCACGCCATATCGTGCACGGTGACCACCGTCGGTAGCGTGCGCACGAACGGCAACGTCCCGGACGTTGCGTGCAGCACCTGCGCGCCGCTGCGCGCCGCTTGCAGCGGCAAGAGCACTTGATCCCAGAGCACGCGTCGGTCGAAGCGCCACGGATCGAGCCACGGCGCGGCAAGCGAACGCACCGTCACCCCGCCTGCATCGAGCGCGGCGGCAAGATCGCGGGCATAGGTGCCGATCCCGGTCGCCGTTCCGAGCGCGAGTTGCGCGTCGAGCGCGACGGTGAGCGGCATCGCCCTCCTCTTACGACGAAAGAAAGGCCCGGAACCTTGCGGCTCCGGGCCTTTTTGCGTTCGCCGGGGCGGACGGCTTAGAAACGGATGACGAAGTTGACGTCTTCCTTGTTGATGTCGGTGTTGAACGCCGGAAGTACGTAATACGTGTACTTCAAGTTGCGGAACGCGAAGGTCACCGCGCTGGTCGTCTTCGGGATGTTGTACGTGAGCGTCGTCAGGTACGTCGTCTTGTTTTCGGCGATGTTCTGCGAGAGCGTCGTGCCGTTCGAGCCGTGGTAGGTTTGCATATTGTAGCTCGCCCCGAAAACCACGTCTTTGGTGACCGGCATCGTCGCCGCCGCAGCGATCGTATTGTGATAGATGTTCGTGTAGTTGGCGTAGAACGGCACGGTGCTGCCGCCGTTTGCCGCCGCGGCTGCCGCAGCCGCAGCCGCCGAGGTCGGATCGACCGTCTGCGTGCCGGGGTTGAACGGCACGTAGCCGGTGCCCGCACCGACCCCGAGCGGGCCGACACCGGGGCCGCCGAACTCGGTTTGGTCGGGACGGTTGAGGCGCTCGAGCGAGCCGGTCAGGTTGACGCCGACCTTCTGCGCGAAAACCGGGACCGTGAACTGCGCGCCGCCTTCGACGCGATTGAACGTTTCACGCACGTTTGAGACGAAGCCCGGGATGCCCGTGTAGACACCGTACAGGCTGCTATCCTCCGAGTCCGGCTCGATCTCCATCAAATGGCTGGCCCCGAGGCGAGCGTTGAATTTGAGATCGCCGATCCGGATCGGCGCCGTGATGTTGCCGCTGATGCCCTGCGTGTTCGGCGCGAAGGCGCTGAAATACGACGGGCCGCTGGCGACGAACGGGTTGAACATCGGATAGATGTAGGTCAGGTTCGGATTCATCGCTGTCTTGGTGCCGGCGAAGGTGTCGAACTGCTGGTTGATGCCGTAGTTATTGCCGAAGCCGAAGAAGCCCGGCAGGTACGGCAGACGCGTGAAGCTGTACAGCTGCGGCGCGTTGCCGAAGAAGCGCAGCGGCGCGCCGTCGAAGAAGTTCGCGCCCACCGACTGGTACTGAATCGATGCGGTGGCATCGTAGAACTTCAAGCGCAGGCCGATGATGCCGGCCGTATCAGTGACGGCCGAGGTGTTGTTGTAATCCGGGGTGTACTTCGAGGCCGCGGCTTCACCGAAGAGCACCGGCTTCTGGGTCGAATCGATGATCGAGAACGGCAGCGGCGCCTGGAAATCCAGACCCAGCACCGAGTCGCTGACCAGGCCGTAGCCCGTCGCGGCGGTTTGCTTGACGAGCGTGTTGTTCACGCCGCCCGAACCGTACACGTAGGTGTCCGAGAAGTCGAAGATGCGGTTGAAGGTCAAGCCGATTTCTGCACCGGCGTAGCCCTTGAATTTCTGATTGATGCGCGCGGTGACGTTGTAGCGCTGCCAGTTGGCGTTGTTCGAGTCGCCGAGGCCGACATAGGTGATCGTCACCGTCGCACCGGCCGGCAGCGGGGTCGTGAAGTACACCAAGTTGTAGGCCGTGTTGAACACGAAGCCCGGCGGCGCCGCCGGCCCGCCCGTGCCGCCCGTCAGCTGACCGGCGCTATTGAAGGTCGAGCCGTCGTACTGGGAGATGTACACCGTGCCGGCGACGGCGGTGCTGTTGAGGTAGACCTGCGTGAGCGGCTGGCTCCCCGCACTCGCGGTCTGCGCCTTGAGCGAGCCGCCGAGCGAGCCCGGCGGCCCGGACTGCGTCGTCGTGTTCTGCGGCCGGACTTCGGGGAAGAGGTAGCCGTTGATGAACTCCTCGCCGGTCGGCGCGGCGACGTTGGAGAGGGTGTTCAAGTAGGTCTGGTCCATGCGGCTGAAGCTGACTTGGAACTCGGTGAGCCCGTTGAGGACGCCGCCGAACTCGATGCCGCGCTGATACGGCTGGAACGGATACTCGAAGCCCGGACCCTGCTGCGAGGCATCGGGGGCGCGGTACGTGAGGCCGGTCCGCGACGACTTGAGGTTGTCGAGCGTGCCGAAGCGCATGTAGAGGTTCGTCAGGTTGCCGGCTTTGGCAACGTTGACCAGGATGTCAGGCTGGATGCCGATCAGCGAATTCGATTGGAAATCCGAGCCGTAATCGTAGTTCACGAGATGGACGGGGATCGAGACGGTCAGGTTGTCCGTGATTGCATACGAGAACGTGAACTTGTCGTCGTACCGGATCTGGTTGCCGGAGCTGGCCGGCCCGATCGGGTTGTTCGATTCGTCCGTGCGCAGGAAGGCTTCCGTCCAGGGGTCGACGGTCGTGATCGAGTTCGCGGCATCCGAACCGCCGTAGTACAGCGATTGCGTCGCGCCGGTGCCGTTGACGATCGTGTGCGGATAATCAACGTTTTGGCGAGCCGTCACGTTTTGGAACAATGCGCCGTGCATCTGGATCGATTGCGCGAACTTCGTCCGCTTGTCGAGTGCATCGAGCGCATCCTCGACATTGGTGACGCGCACGCCGAGCGAATCGAGTTCGTCTTTGAGCGCATCGATGAGTTTCTGCAGTTTGTCCAGATCGGCTTTCGATGCATAGCCCGCGCCGTTGGCCTGTACTTTCGCGATGACGCGCGCGACCAGAACCGCCATCTCATAACGAGAGAGCGGCCGATCACCTTTGAATTTACCGTCGGGATACCCCTCAACCAGGCCGTCCGCCGCGAGTGACTGGATCGCTTGATACGCCCAGTGATTCGCCGGCACGTCGGAAAACGGCGTAGCGGAGGCTCCCTGGCCCAGAGCCACGAGCGAGCCTACGGTAAAGCTCGCTGCGAGGACCAGGGTTGCGAGACGCTTCATGGTGTCCTCCAGATGGGCGCCGGACTTTGCCGGTCAATGCGCCCGGGGAAAAGGCAGCTGCCCTCCAGAGTTTACGCTCCCTCGCTTGTTGTTCGTGCCGAATCGGTGTGAGTGTTCAGAGTTGCCTCACCACGATGCGGCGCAAACAACCTGGCGCATCATATGCGTCAGGCACGACGAGAACGCGCTCCGTGGAGCGCTTGCCGAAGTGGGCTATACGCCTGCCTGGTAACGACTCCTGCCCTCTGAAAGCAGCCCGATTAGGGGGACGCTCTTCCCTCCAGATAGCGCTCGGCGATCAACAGCGCCGCGTAGTCGTCGACCGGCCGCTCCGGCAAGAGCATCCCGCGCGGAACGAGGCGTTTCCACCCCCGCGGCGGGTGATCGGCGAAGTAGCGCGCGCGTGCCCGCAGGGTGGTTTCGTACTCGTCGACGAGCGTGTACGGGAGGCCGAGGCGGTCGAGGACGGCGCCGACGACGGCCGCGTTGGTGCCGCGGCCCAACGCCACCCGCTCGACCGGTGTTCGCCGGGCGACGTCGCTCAGCACCGCTTCGAGGTCGGCGAGCGGTGCGATCCCCAGTTCGCGGGGCTTCGCGATCCCGGGCTCGACCAGCGCGTACCCGCACTTGCGCGTCCCGGGATCGAGGCCCAGGATCACGCCTGCGGGACCAGCGAGACGTCGATGATGTAGCCGCGCGTGTGCGGGTAGATATCGATGCTGCTCTTGGCCACGAGTAGATACTTGCCGCGCAGGTGGGGCAACAGGTTGAGTTGGGCCTGGCTTGCGTTGACCTGGACGTTGACGACGAAGAACGGCGGGAACCCGCGTTTGATCAGTTGTTCCGCCGCAAGCGTCCGCAGCTGCCCGATCGTGACCTCGTCGATCGAGCGGCCGCCGACGATCGGCACCGACGCCAGCGTTTCACCCGCGGTCGCGATGCGTTTGTCGACGTAATGCTCGAAGCTAAACGAGATCGTATCGCCCGCGAAGAGGTTCTGCCCGACGACCGGGGCCAGCAGCACCGGCGCGTCGGGCGCGTAGTTGTGGTTGGCGAGGTCTTCCCGAATGTTCGTCAGCTCGCGCTTGAGGTCGGCTTGGATCTCGGGTTCGCTCGCCTTGTGCTTATAGGGCTTGAGCGCGTACGGCGCGTGCGTGTATTCGCGGTTCGCCGATTCCACCGTGCGGTCGAAGAGCTCGGAGAGCTTCGGCAAGAGCACGTCGTCGGGTTGATTGGGAACCAGCGTCAGCACGATGCCGGCAATCGGAAAGAGCACCGGCAACTGCAGGTTCCCGTTGCGCGTCATCTCGACTTCTTTGCGCAGTGCGACGGCCTGCGACTGCAGATCGGCGATCTCGGCGTTGACCGCGCCGAGCCGAAAGACGGCGTTCCGGAACACGCTCGAGAGCAAGATTCCGGCCATCGTGACGCTCAGCGCGATGAGCATCCCGGTCGCGACCGCGACGATGGTGGACGTGTATTTCGGCCGCAGTCCGAAGAGCGTCAAGCGCCGCCGTCCCACTTGATGTCCGACCCGATCGCCGATATACGCCACCAACCCCGCGACGATCACGAACCCAACGATGAAACTGATGCCACCCAGCATGCTAAATCGCCAACGGCGAGGCGCGCCGTTTAAACGCGCTGCGCCTCCGGCTCCGCGCCGCCCATGCTACGCACGACGCCCCCATTTCGTGAGCGCCCGCGAGAATGTTGGCGGGGGTTGATTCCCCGAGGTGCGCTTGGTCCATCGTGCCTGTTTAGACGGCTGAAGCGCGACGGAGTAGGGAGAGGCCGATCACCGTGAAGACGGCGTTTGGCGTCCAGGCGGCGATTCCCGCGAGGTAGGTTGAAAGTTCGCCGACGCTCAGGAAGACCGTTGCGATGACGTAGTAGATGAACACGATTCCGATCGCGAGGCCGAAACCGAGGCCCGTTCCGCCACCGCGCACGGGCCGCAAGCCGAACGAGACCGCGATCAGCGTAAAGACAAAGGCGGCGAACGGTCCGGCGAGCTTCGAGGCATAGGTCGCGCTGAACGTTCGGACTTGCTGGGTCGAGAGTTGGCCCGAACTCAGCGCCGCCTTTATGTCGGCGCGCGACATCTGCTGCGGATCGGTGATGTCGGTGTGCTTGGCGATCTGGTCGGGCCGCTCGCCGACGTCGATCACGGTCTTTGGCGCGCGCTGCACGAAGTAGCTGCCGTCGGCCTCGAACTTATAGGTGACCTCGTCGAAGAAGGTCCAGCCCCCCGCATCGTAGTGCGCGGTCTTTGCCCACGTGACGCTCGTCGGGCGGCCTTGCGCGTCGAGGGTGTCGACGGTGACGCCCAAGAGCGACTGCGTTTGCTGATCGAGTGCCCGCGCGATCGTCACCTGCTTGCCACCGTCCGCGAGCGGCAGCGTAACGACCGTGTTGCCGGCGACCGGATTGATGTGCTCGATCACTTCGGCCTTGATCGACTGCGCCTGCAGGTTGGCAAGCGGCACGATATATTCTTGTAGCACGAGATCGAAGAGCGACATCCCGAGCCCGACGATCAAGAGCGGCGTGACGATCCGCGAGAGCCCGATACCGCCCGCTTTCATCGCCGTGATCTCGCTCTCACCGGAGAGCCGCTGCATCGCGAGCAGCGTGCCGAGCAGAAGCGCCATCGGAATGACGTAGAGCATGAACTGCGGCATCTGCCACAAGAAATACGCGATCGCCGCCGCCAGCGGCGCATGCTCGTCGGACACGAACCGCGCCAGCGCCAAGATCTGCGTCGCCACAAAAATCATCGTGAACAAAAACACGCCAAACAAAAACGGCCCAATCAGCTCCGCAACCAGATACCGATCGAGAATCGTGACTCGCAAGTCGGCGCGACGCAGCCCCGTGAGCCGCGATCGCCACTCCGCTACCACTATAATCTAAAGCCCTCGCCGAGATAAAATTGGCGTGCCACGGGCGAATTCAAGACGTCCTCCGCGGTACCGGAGACCTCGATTTTGCCGTCGTTGAGGATGTAGGCGCGGTCCACGATCGCGAGCGTTTCACGGACTTGGTGATCGGTGATCAGCACGCCGAGGCCCCGGTCGCGTAGCTGCCGGATCATCGCTTGGATATCGGCGACCGCGATCGGGTCGATCCCGGTGAACGGCTCGTCGAGCAGCAAGAACGCGGGTTCGGTCGCGATCGCGCGCGCGATCTCGACGCGCCGCCGCTCGCCGCCGGAGAGCGAATCTCCGCGCGCGTCGATGAAGCGCCCGAGACCGAATTCGTCGAGCAGTTCGGGTAAGCGCCGCTCTTGTTCGGATGACGAAACCCCGTTCATCTCCCAGATCAGGCGGATGTTGTCGCCGACCGAGAGTTTGCGAAAGATCGAGTTCTCTTGCGCGAGATAGCCGAGGCCCGCGCGCGCGCGCTCGTGCATCGGCGCGCGGGTGAGGTCGCGCGTGTAGGAATCGCGTTCGAGTTTCACGGTCCCTTCGTCCGGGCGCACCAGTCCGACGACCATGTAGAAGGTCGTCGTCTTGCCAGCGCCGTTGGGGCCGAGTAAGCCGACGACTTCGCCGCGATTGACGTCCGCGCTCACGCCGCGTACGACGGTGCGCGCTCCGTAGGTTTTTTTGAGATCGTGCAAGACGATGCGGTCGCTCATCGCGCGTTTCCTCGTGTCATGTGAATCTGGTCCAAGCGCACGTTGCCGTCGAACCGGTCCCCGGCGAGGACGAAGCCCTGCGCGCTCGTGAGGCGGACGTCCCCCTCGCCGTGCAGGCGTTCGGTTCGTCCGTCGTAGCGCAGCGTCCGGCAGGTCAGGATCGCGCCGTCTTGCGTCTGGGCACGCACGCCGCCGCTCATCAGTACTTGCTTCGTGCGGTCCTCGACCGTGGCCCTTGGCGCGTCCGCGATAAGCACGTTCCCGTCGGCACCGTGAAAGGTGATATGCGCTTGATCGAAGGTCCCGTGTTCCTCTCCGCTGGCCGTGCGCTCTCCAACGTTGGAGAGCGCGAGAATCTCGTAGAGACGCCGCTGGCGGCCGTGCTCGACCTTGAACTGCGAGTCGCTGGGGCCCTCGCTTTGCACGTGAATCGGAACCTCGGTCGGCGAATTCGCAGGCGCTGCGAACGCGACGGCGGCGGGCGACGCGCCCGCGCCGGGGCCGGCGTGGGCGCAGGCGGCGAGGAGCGCAACGGCAGCGAGCGCGGCAACGCGCCGGAAAAGAACGTCCATCGTAGGGTGGTAACGCGCGTGCGGCGCCGCTTCGTTCACGCCGCGAGGGCCGCGATCCGCCGGGCGATCGCGCGGGCGCCGCCCGGCGGCCCCATCCGCTCGCGGCCCACCGCGGCCATGCGCGCGCGGCGCGGCTCGTCGCCCAGGAGGTCAGCGATCGCGGCGGCAGCGCCCGCGACGGATCCCGGCACGATCGCCAGCGCCTCGCCGAGCAGCCGGCCTTGGCGCATGCGATACCAGTCCGATTTGCGCGCGTCGGCCAGATCCAGCGCCACGACCGGGATGCCCGACGCCGCGGCCGCCTCGTTCGCGGTACCGGCCTGACCGATCGCGAGCGTCGCCTCGCGGATCAGCGCGCCGACGTCACCCGTCCAGGGCCGCACCGGCACATCGAGCTGGTCCGGGGACGCGGGCGCAAGAAACGGCGCGAAGCGCGCCGGATCGAGGCCGGGCGCGATGGACAGCGCGGCGTCGACGTCCGGTCGGCGCTCGCGGACGGCGCGCGCGACGGCGACGAGCCGTTCGCCGTCGGCGTACGCCCGCTCGCGAGACCCCGGCAGCAGGGCGAGGCGCAGCGGCGCGTTCCAGACGAACGTCTGCGGCGACGCCACCAGGTCGACGATCACGTTTCCGGGTGCCTCGGCGGGGACACCCGCCGCGCGCAGCACCTCCGCCGTTCGAACGTCGCGCACGAAGATCGCGCGCGCCCCTCGCAACAGCCGGCGTTCGACCGGCCCATAGGGCGCCACGTACGCGCTCTTCGCGGTGCCGACGTAGACGAGCGGGGTGCGCGTGAAGCACGCCAGGATCAGTGCGTACACGTCGCCGACCGCGACCACCAGCCGGTAGTGCCCGGCGCTGGCGCGCAAGAAGGCGCGCTGGCGAAACCAGAGCGCCGCAAACCCGGCGCGCAGATCCTCGGCGAACGCGCGCACGTTGCCCATCGCGACCAGGCCGCCGCTGGGCATCCGCGCCTGCGGTCCGACGTCGGGAAAATCCGGCCGCTCGAAGGCCGCGCCGACGAGCGGAAAATGGTCCGTCCGCCAGTCGCCGAGCAGCCGCAGCTCCGCCGCAATGCGTTCGGCGATCGCGACCTCCCCGTGGCCGTTGGTCACGAAGAGCACGCTGCCCTTACGCAAGCGGAACCAACTCGAACGCGGCGATCCGGCTGCGCTCACCGTCGCGCACGAGATCCGTTTGCGAAGCGAAGGCGCCGTAGGGTCCGGCGTGGACGATCGGTACGTCGCCGACATACTCCGGCTGCGGGAGCGTATCGTGACTGTGGCCGCCCAAGATCAGGTCGAGCCGCGGCACGGCCGCCGCCAAGCGCCGATCGGTGCGCAGGCCCAGGTGCGAGAGCGCGACGAGCGTGACGCCGGGCGGCGTCGCCGCCGCGATCTCCGCCGCGACCGCCAGCGGATCGAGAAAGCGCCAACCGAAAATGCGCTCCCACCAACTGCGCTCCGGATATTGCACGACGAGCAAGCCGAAGAACCGGAACGTCCACGGCGTGCCGTCGGCATCGCTCCGTTCGATCGTCACGTCGCGCACGAACGGCAGCGCCCGGCCGAACGTGTCCACCAGATTCGCGCACGTGAACGGATGCGTCATCAGCTTCGCGCGCGAGCGCACCGCGCCGAACAGATAATGGAATTCGCGATTCCCCATCGCTTGCACGTCGTAACCGGCCGCTTCGATCTCAGCGAGGATCGGCTCGCTCCGGTAGAACACCGTTTGCGAGCCGCGCAAACTATCACCGCAATCGATCAAGAGTCCCGGTGCCGCCGCACGTAGCGCGCGCAGGGGCGCTGCGATGTGGCGGCGATCGTGAAGATCCGAGGTGTGATAGAGCCGCATCAGCGAGCCGCCGCGAGCACGAACTCCGCGCAGCGCTCGAGCGCGTCCGGCGGCCCGAGGCGCGCGCGTAGTTCGGCAAACGCCGCGAGTTGTGCGGCCGGATGCGCGAGCAACTCGAGCAGCGTCGCGGCAAGCGCATCGGGCGTCGCGGCCTCTTGCAGCAATTCGGGGATCACCGGCGCATCGAGCACGAGGTTGGGCAGCGTGATGTAGCGGCCGGTATAGACGCGTCGAGCGATCTTCGCTTGCGCCTCGGAGAGGACGTAGAGCGCAAGCGACGGGACCCCGACGAGTGCGGCCTCGAGCACCGCGGTTCCCGAGGCGACGGCAGCGGCGTCCGCTTCGGCGAGCGCCTCGCGCGTCGAGCGCACGATCCGCACGTCTTGCGTCGAGCGCAGCGAGAGCGCGTGCTCGAACGCGCGCACCGCGGCGTCGTCGACCGCGACGAGCACGCCGCGCACGGCCGGCCGCTGCGCGCGCACGAGCGCGAAGGCGTCGAGCAAGCGCGGGGTATGCCGCGCGATCTCACCCTCGCGGCTGCCGGGCAAGAGCGCGATCGTCCCGCCGTCCGCAGGCGCGGGCGCGCGCGGCGCGCGCGCCGGGATCGTCGAGACGAGCGGATGGCCGACGTAACCGATCGGCAAGCCGAGCCCCGCGTAGAAATCGCGCTGGTGCGTGAAGGCGGTGAGCGCGCGGCTCACCGCGGTGACGACACGCGCGCGTTTGGCGTCGTCGAGCCATGCCGCGGGCGGAAAATAGTAGACGATCGGCACCCGCGAGCCGAGCCGGCGCAGCGTCTTCGCCAGGCGCAAATTGAACGCGCCGAAGTCGACCAGCACGACGAGATCCGGCGGCCGCCCGCGCAGGCGCAGTGCGGTGCGCCACATGATCGCGAGCAGGCGTGGAATCTTCTTGAGCGCATCGAGCGGCCCGAGCGACGCCCAGCCGCGCGTGCGCTGCCAGAGCTGGACGCCGGCGCGCTCGAGCCGCTCGTCACCGATCCCCTCGGCGTCGATCGCCGCGCCGCGGGCGCGCATCGCGCCGAGCAGATCGCAGGCCAAGAGTTCACCCGACGCTTCGCCAGTCGAAAAGAACACGCGCATCGCCGCGCGCTACTTCATGATTCCGCGGTTGCTCTCGCCGTCGAGAAACGCCAGCAGCGCTTTCCCTTCGTGGCTCGCGACCGATTCGCGCAGCGTTTCGATGGCCTGCGAGAGATTGCGGTCGGAACGGTAGAGCGTTTTGTAGGCGTCTTTGAGTTCGGCCAGCACGTCCGAGGGGAAACCCGCTCGTCGCAGGCCGGGGCTATTGAGTCCGTACACTTCGGCCGGATTCCCCTCGGCCAAGAAATACGGCGGAACGTCGCGCACGATCTTCGAGTAGCCGCCGACGAATGCGTGGCTGCCGATGCGCACGAATTGATGCACGCCGGCCATCCCGCCGATGCCGGCGTAGTCGTCGACGACGACATGACCCGCGAGCTGCGCGAGGTTCGACATCGTGACGTGATTGCCGATCACGCAGTTGTGCGCAACGTGCACGTACGAGAGCAAGAGACAATCGTCGCCGACGCGGGTGTACTCGCCGTCGCCGGTCGCGCGATGGACCGAGGTATATTCCCGGATGACGGTGCGGTTGCCGATCGTCGTGAAGGCGATCTCGCTCCCCGCCTTGCGGTCCTGCGAGGGCGCACCGATCGTACAGAACGGATGGATCTCGGTGTCTTCGCCGATCGTCGTGTGCCCGTTCACCACGACGTGCGCGAGCAGGGTCGTGCCGCGGCCGATCTCGACGTGCTCGCCGACCAGACAATACGGGCCGATCTCGGCGCCGCGCGCGATTTTCGCGCCCGGATGAACGATCGCTGTCGGATGGATCACCGGTGCAGGATGCTCGAATCGTTCGCGAACGCCGACGGATCGACCGTGATCGAAAACATCAACTCCGCAGAGCACACGAGTTGGCCGTCGACCTTCGCCTCGGCGGTCACCCAGCCGATGTTGAGTTTGTGTTTGATGACGGTCGCTTCCATCATGAGCTGGTCTCCCGGGACGACCGGGCGGCGAAACTTCGCTTTGTCGATGCCGACGAGGTACGGGACCTTGCGCGACATGTCGCCGGGTGTCAGGATCGCGGTGCCGCCGAGTTGCGCGAGCGCTTCGATGATGTACACGCCGGGCACGACCGGGTTGCCGGGAAAATGGCCCGCGAGCATCGGCTCGTTGATCGAGATGTTCTTATACCCACGCGCGAATTTCATCGGCTCGAGTTCGAGGATCCGATCGACGAGCAGCATTGGAAAGCGGTGCGGCAAGATCTGCATGATCTCGCGCACGTCGAGCTGAGCCATCGCGGTTACGGCGTCGCGACTGCCGTCGCGGCGGCGCTTTCGCCGCCGAGCGGGCGTAACTCGCGCACGGCCATGCAGTGCAGCTTGTGACCGCTCTTGATCGCCACGACCTCGCACTGCGGGTACGCGCCGAGCAGCGCGAAATCACCGATCAGATCGAGGATCTTGTGGCGGCACGGCTCATCGGAGGAACGCAGCGGCGCAAGCGGTCCGTCGGGTCCGAAGACGACGGCGTTGTCGAGCGTTCCGCCCTGCGCGAGACCGTGCCGTAAGAGCGCCTCGACTTCGTGTTGGAAACCGAACGTGCGGTTCGGCGCGACGCCGGCGGCGTAGGTTTCGGGGGTTACCTCGAGCTCGTGAAATTGCGCCCCGATCGGCACCGGATAGTCGACGGTCATGCGGACGCGGAAGGTCGCACTCGGCAGCACGATCAGCAGCCGATCGCCGTCGCGAAACACCGCCGGGCGGGTCGGGATGAAGCGTACGCGCGGCTCGCGCTGGCCGAGCAGCCCGGCCGCGGCGATCGCGTCGGTGAACACTTTTGCGCTGCCGTCCATGACCGGGATCTCCGGACCGTCGACCGCGATGAGGGCGTTGTCGACGCCCATCCCGAGCAGCGCCGAGAGCAGGTGCTCGACCGTCGAGACGGTGTGTTCGCCCGACCCGAGCACCGTTGCGCGGCGCGTGTCGACGACGAAATCGCCGCGCGCCGGAAACTCGACCGCATCGTTCAAGCGAAAACGCAAACCCGACCCCGCCGGTGCGGGGAAGACGCGCGCGCGTCCGGGCTTGCCCGTATGCAGGCCGACGCCCGCGAAGTCTAGCGCCTCACGTAGCGTCGATTGATATTGTTCCAACGGTTCCTATGTCTCCGGAAGCTGGTTCCGAATCGGGTCGCGCTCGAGCGCATCCACGCGAGCAAATAAGTTCGGAAGTTTCCGGAGCAATGCCTGTCCTCGCAACTCATCGCGGTGGTTGCGCGCCGGCCGGCCCGAGACGAACGCACCATCCGGGACATCGCGCCACAGATGTGAGGCGCCCGCGATCGTGACCCGCGAGCCGATCGTGATATGCCCCTTGAACGCGCTTTGGCCGCCGACTTGGACGTAATCGCCGATGATGGTCGTCCCGGCAAGACCGCTCTGCGCAGCGAACGCGCAGTGCTTGCCGATCCGGCAGTTGTGGCCGATCTGCACGAGGTTGTCGATCTTCGTCCCCTCACCGATCGAGGTCACCCCGGTCTGGGCCCGGTCGATGCACGTGTTGGCGCCGATCTCGACATCGTCGGCGAGCGTCACGATGCCGATCTGCGGGATCTTGCGGAGCGCCCCCTCGACGAACGCCCAGCCGAAGCCCTCGCTGCCGATCACCGCGGCCGCTTGCAGGACGACGCGGTCGCCGAGCATGCAGCCGTCGAGCACGAGTGCCCGCGGGTGGAGCGTGCAGTCGGCGCCGATGACGGCCCCCGCGCCGATCGCGACGCCGGCGGCCACGACGCTGCGAGCGCCGATGCGAGCGCCGGCCCCGATCGTCACGAGCGGGCCGATGCTGGCCGTCGGATCGACCATCGCGGCCGGATCGACGACGGCGCTGGGATGGATCCCGGCCGGCGGGCGCGGCGGCTCGAACGACCGCAGCAGGTCGGCGAGCGCGATGCGTACCGAGGCCACCGCAACGAGGGGTTTCGGATAGGTCTCCTCGGCGCGCACGAGCGTCGCGTCGACCAGAACCGCGGCGGCCTTGGAGGCGAGTGCCGTGCGGAGGTACTTCTCATCGGTCGCGAACGTCAGCGCCGTCTCATCGACCGCGTCGACCCCGGCAACGTGCTCGACGACGACGGCGGCATCACCGATGATGCGGCCGCCGGTCCGCTCGGCGATCGTGCCGAGCGTCCCAAGGCCGGTCACGGCGCCGGCGTGCCCTTGTCGTCGATGTGGAGCAGCTTCTCGACATCGCCGGTAATGTCGACGCCGCCGTAGCCGACGTATTGGCGCGTGAACACGTACTTGAGATGCCGCTGTGCCTGCACCGTCTTGGCCGCGTCTTGAACGTCGTCGACCAGTTCTTGCTGCGCCGCGACATAGCGCTTCTCGAGGTCGCTCATCTCGCGCCGCTTCTCCGACTCGGGCTTGTTCGAGTGGACGATGGCGGCGTTGTCGGCCGCGATCTGATTCTGATAATTCTGGAATTTCGGCCAATTGGCTTGCAGCCGCTGCGTATCGATCAGCCCGACGTCGGACTTCGGCGCGCCGGTACAGCCGGTGAGCGCGGCTGCGCACACGGCGATCGTCGCGAGCAGAGAAAGGGCACGGGTCGACACGGTGAGTCTCCTATTCATGCAGGGTTTCGACATCTTTCGAGACGTCCGCGGTGAGATCGACGCCGCGGATTTCGGCGACCGGATTGCTGACCACCACGGCGAGGCCACGTTGGTGCGCCATCGTGGTCGCCTCGCGTTTGATCTGTTCGACCATCTGGTCGTAGAGCTCGCCGCGCTTGCGCTGGAGGCTCGCGATCTGTTCGCGGGCATCGCCGCCGGCGGCGGCGTCGGCGCCCCCGAGTGCCGCGTAGCGGCGCGAAAGGTCGAGCCGCGTCCGCTGAAAATCGTCGATCGTCGCTTGGGCGTCGGCGGTGAATTGCTTTTGGTAATCGGCGTGCAGGTGCGCGATCCGGTCGCGCAGTGCGGGGGGCAAGTTCTGCGCCGCGGCGCCGGGCTTGCCGGGGGCCACGACGACCGTCGTGCCTCCCGCGGGCGCCGAAAACTGGCGCCGCAAATCATTCTCACGGTCGTGCAGCTTTGCGAGCGCGCGCGCGTTGATCGTCGCCGCCTGCGCGCTCATGTCCGCACGCACGCGCGCGCGCAATTTCGTTTGGAGCGCGGCCAGCGTTTGCGAATCACGGTTCTTCATCGCGCCCACCGTGTCGGCTTCGGAGCGGTCGAGCGCGTCGAGCTTGGACCGCGCATCCTGGCGTCCGGCATCGTCGAGCGCGAGGCTCGAGAGCTTCGTCTTGAGGGCGAGGCGTTCGGCCGCGTCCTTGTTCGCAAGCTCGAGCGTGAGCGCGGCTTCTTTGGACTGCAGTTCGTCTTGCTCGGCGCGATACGTGCGGTTGGCCCGGTCGGCGATCGTGCGCTGCATCGCCGCGAGCTCGTCCTGATTTTGCGCCGCGAGGGCGTGTTGATACGCGCTGAAATCGCGCTGTGCACCACGCGCCGCTGCCGCCGACTGCAGGCCCGCGGTTTGGGCGACCTGGCTTGCGACGGTGCCCGCGCCGGGTGCGCTCACGCCGCTGGCTTTGAGCGCTTGCGCGATCGCTTGCGCCTCACGATCCTGATACTGCTTCTGCTTTTGATCGAGCAGGGCTTTGGTGCGGTTCGCCGCGTCCTGGAGCTCGCGGGCGATCTCTGCCTGCTGCTTCTTCACGTCGTCGCCCGCGAGGGCGTGCGGCACCATCCCGCCCAGCGTGAGCGCGTCGATGTTGGCGTCGTACTGTGCGAGTTGCGGATAGAGCGGATGGTGCTTGATCACGTCGTCCATCCGCACGTAACCGATCGGTCCGCCCGCGGACGGTTCGGTCCCCGGCGTCACGGTCTTCGCACACGCGGCCAGCGCCAGGAGCGCCACCAGCGCGAGCCCTCTGTTCATCGGAGTTACTTGATCGCGCCCGTCACGTCGGTCGTGATGTCGGTTCCGCCGAAGATGATCATCGAGCGGTCGAGCACGAGCGAGAGGCCCTTTTTCTTCGCGATATCGGCGATCGCGCCGCGCGTCTGGTCGAGCACCGGCTTGACGACCTTGATGCCTTCATCGTCGAGCGCCTTGCGATAGTCCTTGAGAACCGCATCGCGATCGCTCTCGGTCTTTACCGACTTCATCTTATCGGAGGCCGACTTGTCTTCGCTCGTACGGAACGTCGCGAACTCTTGTTCCGCGGCTTTGATCTTCGGGACGTTGTCGATCGCCGATTGATCGACGTAGCCGACGGTCGAGGGCGGCGGCGTCGCGACCGGCGGGACCGGATCGCCCGGGCTCGTCAGGAGGTCGCGGACGTTCTGCGTGATGTCCACGCCGCCGGCCACCACGATGCGTTTATCGATGATGACCGAGAGATTCTTGCTCGAGGCGACCGCGGCGATCGCGACTTGAGCTTTCGCGAAGAGCGGCCCGAACAGCTGCTGCTGCTTCTGCTGCATCTGCGCTTGGAACTGCTGCTGCAACTTCTGCTGCTGGTCTTGCGGAGCGCCTTTGGCGCGCGCGGTGAACTGGCGCTGCAGGCCCGAACCGAATTCGTTCAGCTGCCGGTTCGCGCTCGCGAACGACGGCAGCGACGAGAGCGATTCCTGGTCGACGAAACCGATGTCCGTGACGTCGGCAGCGAGCGCTGCGGGGGCCGAGATGAGGATCGCGAGCGCGCTCGCGGCGAGGATGGAAAACCGATGCTTACTCACGATTAGAAACTCTGTCCGATGCCGAAAGCGGTGTGCGTTCCTTGGCTACCCTTGGCGAAGTCGAGCCGGATGGTTTTGAGCCCGAGTTGCGGGATGTCAAACCGCAGACCGACACCGACGTCCGCGTGGAACTGATATTGACTGTAATCGATGACGCTGCCGTCCTGATTGTAGAGCGGTTCCGCTCCGCGGATGCGCACGCCGCCGTCATCGAAGAATCCGACAACCGAGAACTTCCGATCGGAGGTCAGCGGGACGCGCAGCTCCGCCTGGAACAGCTCCTCGTCGGTTCCATAGAACGGATCGTTATACCCGCGCAGTTGCTGGTCGGAGAACGTGAAGAGTTTATTCGGTGGAATGGCGCCGTTGGAGACGCCGATGCGGGCGTGGACGCCGAACGTCGCGTTGTGCAGGACCGGGAAGAACTTCGCCACGTCCAGGATGTAGATCGAGTAGCGGAACGCCGAGCCGAAGCCCGGTTCGCTGACCTCATCGGAGATCGAGGCGTTGACCCCGCGTCGCGGATTGAAGATGTCGTCACGCGTGTCGGCAGCGGTGCCGAAGATCAGGCTGCGCAAGTTGTATGGCCGCGTCGAATCGATGTTCGCGATCGACGGCGCGTTGATGCCCAGCGCGTTGGTCGCCGATGACGCGCTGCTCAGCTCGTTGAGAATGTTGGCGCTCGAGGTCCCGACGGGGACGTTATAGCCGATGTTGTTGTTCGGGAAGTAATACGGCTCGGGGACCTCGGCGCTCGAGGCGACCACGGCGATGTTGGTCCCGACCGAGACGCGGAAGATATCACTGAGTCGCCGCCCGAGCGTGAGGTTGAGCCCGGTCGAACGCGTTTGATAGGTCGAGGCGATGCCGTCGACTTGGACCGCGGCGGACGAGTTCGTCGGGATGATCGTGACCGGAATCGGCGTCAGCCCGGTCACCGCGGTAGCCGGGGCGGGCGTCGGCACGTAGTAGACGGGATAGTAGTTCGTTTGGGCTTGCGTGTAGAGCGTGCCGCCGAAACTATATTTCTGCGAGGCCTGCGTCTTGCCGACGTAGGGGACGCTGAACGAGATCGATGCATCCGAGAGCCGCGATCCGCGCTCGAACTTGACCGAGCCGCCGTCGCCGGTCCCGTTGATGTTGTTTTGCGAGTAGGAGACCTGGCCGGTCAAGCCGGTGCCGGTGATGCCGCCCGAATAGCCGGCGCCGATCTGCGCTTGGCCGGTGCGTTGCTCTTTGACCGTCCATTTGAGCGTGATGTAGGCCGGCTTTTTCGGATCGGGGCCCGGACCCGTGTCGACGCTGACCTTCTCGAAGAAGCCCAAATTGTTGAGCCGATCGTAGTCGCGGCGAATGCCGGAATCGGTGATCATGTCGCCGGGCTTGAGCCGCAGTTCGCGCCGGATCACATCGTCATGGGTCAGCGTGTTGCCGGTGATCTCGATCGCGGCGATGCGCATGACCGAGATCGTGTAGACGACATCGGCCGTGCCGGCCTTCATGTCGATCGTGGCGGGATCGATGCCGGCCTCGAAGTCGCCGATGGTGAGGTCGTACTGCTTGTAGAGCTCCTTGAGGCGCTCGACGTCTTTGTCGCTGGTCTCTTCGGAATACGGTGTGCCGGGCTTGGTCTGCAGCACGGATTTGATGACCGCCGGGCTGAGCACCGGATCGGCCGCGGGCGGCTCGGCGATGATGACGCTGCGGACCGTGAGGCCCTCGGTAACCTTGAGCGCGAGCGTGCCGTCGGGCGCGATGTTCACGTCGGCGACATGCGAGGGAACCTGCCCGCGATAGCCGATCTTGTCATAGTACGAATTGATCTTGAGGACGTCTTGCTGGAAGGTCTTCGAGTTGAAGACCTGTCCAGTCGCGGTATCCATCAAGGCCAGCAGGGTGTCTGCCGGGACGTGCGCGTTGCCGGTGAAGACGATCTTCGAGACGACCGGGTTCTCGACGACGCGGAAGGTGATCGCAATGCCGTCGGGACGCTGCTTGATCACCGGCGGGGCCTGATCGGCGAAAAAGCCCAGATCGTTGATCGCGCGCAGGTCGGCTTGAATCTTGGCCGGGTCGAAGGGGTCGCCGGGCTTGGTTTCCACGACCGCGAGGATGCGATCCGTCGAGATGTGGGTATTCCCGGTAACGGATACCGAGGCGACCGTCGGTGCCGGTCCTTGGCCCTGCGAGTATGCGGGCGGCATGACGAGACCGAGAAGGGCGAGCGTGGCGAGCACGACTCGCAGCGCCCGGCGGGACCAATCGAACAAAACGCTATCGTCCTTACATCTTTGAGAGTCGCTCGCGCAGACGCAAACGCGCGCACACGGCTATGGGCAGGTAGCCCAGAAACGCGCAGGCCGAAGGCCGCGTTCCTCGGGCCGAAGTTACACAATGCGTCTGTGACGGCCTTGTGAACCAAGGCCGTCACAGGTCCGGCCTCGCAACAACGCCCTTCGCATGGCAGGGTGATCCTTCGGTCAGCATTTCAAGCGTGAGTCGTCCGCCACCGGTACGTGATGGCGGTCCCCCTCGGACCGCCCAAGAAGCAACCGCGCTTGCCGAGCGTTTATACGTTAAAACGAAGTGCGCGGGCAATTGTGAAAAGACCGGTCACGGGCTCGGAGCCGCGCGATCCTGGATGCGACTGGGGGTCGGGCCGGCGTAACACGATGGACCAAAATCGCACGGAGATCCGCCGCCGCGTGCTTCCTGATTCTAGCCGCGGCCTTAACAGCCCGGGAGGGAAATGCTTCCAACTCCTTCTTGAACGCCACCTGAGCTGATGATTCCCATCGAGACGCTCGGGGAGCCCCTTCCATTAAGCCAGATTGACAAGCCCGTCCCGAACAAGGTACTGGCCGTAATGATAGACGTTTGATCCGAGAGGATATGTCGCATGAAGCTTTGCGAGATATGACGTTATCGTGGAATACGAGCCCGAGCGCACTTCCAGGCTCGGAATTTCATTGATAGGGACAACACCACGGGGCAGAATTGCCTCTGGCGACCTTGTCGATCCTCCGGGAAGCGTCCCGGTTCCGCACCCGGCTAAGGTCAAGAGAGATCCTGAAATGAACAAACGCCGGTTCATCTTGTTCAATTTTCACCCGTCCTTCAGCACGTAAGCCTGTTTCTGATTACTCGATAGTCTTTTCTAGCGTAGCCTGCCCTCGATCCATCTCTCGTTTCAGTTCCGAAGGCATGCCCTCACGTGGGCGAACGTAATACTCCATTGCCCGGCTCTGCCGCATCACCATTGCCGAGCGCGGAAAGAACCGCGTCTGTTTTGACGTCGGATTTGTAATCGCAAAGCCACCCCGTTCGCATCGAAAGATTGAGCCGACCGGATACGTCCAGGAGTCTTTTCCATTTTGGACCACGTAGGCAGGCGCCGAATAGACACGCGTTCCTCGAGGCAACGCTCTCTCGGCATCTTTGCGAAAATCATAGATCGGGCCGCTGCGGTAGTAACGGTCGCTCGCCGTAAAGTACGTGACGCTGCAAGCACGGAGCGCGGACGGCTCCGACTCTCCTGCTTGGACGGGCCTGTTTGTGATGAACAGGACGGCGAAAAAACCGAACGCAAAGAACCAGTGCCGCATGTGGTCGTAAACACCCCAAACATGCGACTTACCGTCGCAGAGTTTGTAATAGGCGCGGAGATACCCCACCAGAAATGAGATACCTGTCTCGTCAGTATCTGCCGGCTACGGATACCGTCGCGTCAGCACAAAGTTGATGCCGGACCGATTCCCGTACGGCTGGAGGCCGATCTCGCGGGAAGTGGTGAAGCCGGATTCGCTTTGGATTTGGTTGGTAAGTAAGTACGCAACGCCGATTTGGTGATAGTAGGTCAGCGAAGCGGCCGAGAATTCGTCGGGCCGGAGTTCGAGGCCGAAGCTGCTGCGCTGGGGGTAACTCAGCGTTTCGTTGACGACGGCGTAGAAGTCGCGCTGGCCGAGTTGGCGCCGGGCCGTGATGCCGACGCCGCCGCTGCGGTCGAGCAAGAGGCCGAAGTCGGAGAGGCCGAAGATGCGCTGGAAGACCGATTCGACCGGGCTCAAGGCATGCTGGGTGAGGGCGGTATTCGCGAACGAAAAAGCCTCTTCGCTGAAGCTGATCACGCCGGTCTGCTCGGGCGTGACGCCGGGCGGGAGCAAGACGTTGGTTTCACCCGGCGCGCCGGCGATCGTGCCGCTGGTCGTGTTGAAGTTCACGCCGCCCAGGAGCCCCGGAACGTCGAGCAAGAGCGCGGCGATCTGCGCTTGGGAATACGCCGGGCTCGAAGCGTACGTCACCTTGAAGCCGTCGGCCGGACCGCTGACGGCAACGGTGATGTTCGCGCTGCCGGCGATGTTGCGCGTCGGATCGGGGTCGGGGTTGTAGACGTGCGCGGCCGCGACGAGGTCGAGCGTCGGCACGACGCCGTCGGCGGCGCTGAAGTGCACGACGCCGCGCTGCACGCGAAAGGCGTGATTGTAGGTCGTGAACGTGCCGCCCGTCGAGGTGATCGTGCCGGCCAGGCGCGGTGCCGCGAGGCTACCGGTCAGCTGGAGCTGGCCGGTCGCGCCGATGTCGATGATCGAGCTCCGGACGCGCACGTTCTGACCGGCGCTCGCGGCCACATCGAAGTCGAGGTTGAACGGCGGTCCGCTCGCCGCGGGCCCGCCGGCCGCGGCGCTGTAGAGCGTTGCGAACGGGATCGTCGCATTGCTCAGCGCGACCGACCCGGTCACGATCGGGATCGTCCGGCCGCTCGAGATCGAGAGATTTCCATCGACTTGGCCGCGCCCGTAGGCCGGAAAATCGAAGTCCGCCTTCTTGGCGACGAGCCGCACCACGTAGCCGACGGCGGGCGTCTGGGCGAACGGCAGGTCGAGCCGCCCGCTGCCGTCCAGCGTGCCGCCGCCGAGGCCGGCGTGGAAGGACTCGAGCGCCACGGACGACTGCGCGAACGACAGCGACGCGTTGACGCCTTTGACCGGCGCGCGCTCGAAGTTCGAGACGTACGAGCCGTTCGCAAGCGACAGCGTCCCGTAGAGTTGGGGCCGGCCGATCGTGCCTTCGATGCCGATCCGGCCGCTCAGCGTTCCGCCGGTCGTCGTGCCCGACGGAAAGAGCGGGCCGAAGGCGGCGAGGTCGACATCGGTCGCGGTCAATTCGGCCGAGACGGCCGATCCGCGCGGGCCGAGCGTGAACGGCGCGAGATTGAGCGGGACCTCCCCGCTGATGGATGCGCTGCCGTGGGTGAACGCGACGTCGGTGTTCTGCAGCGTGAAATCCCGACCGTCGAGGGTGGCCTCGCCGAGCACGTGCGGGACCGCGACCGCATTGAAGCGGCCGTTCTGGACGTCGAATCCGGCGATCAGGCGCGGGTCGGCAAACGTCCCGCGCAGCTGCGCCGTCGACTCGAATCGGCCGGCCAAGTCGATGCCGCGCGTCTGCGGCGCGAGCGCGTGCACGGCGACGCCGAGATCGGGGGCGACGGCGTGAACGTCGAGCGCGAGCGGCGCCGACGCCGAGAGCACCAGCGACCCGTGTGCGTCGAGCTGCACGAAGCCGAGGTCGGCGTTTGCCTCCGTGACCACGATCGCGCCGCTACGGGCGAGGGCATGCGCCGCTGCCCGCGAGATCGCGTAGCCTGCGACCGAACCGTTCGTCAGCGCGAGATCGCCGCCGATGGCGAGCGCGGGCGCGCGGCCGTCGACCGTTGCCGAACCGGAGAGCGTCCCTTGGACCGGGTAGACGAGGCCCAGCGCCGGCAGCCAGGTGCCGAGATCGACGCCGGCGATCGTCGCACCGCCGTCGTAGCGCGCATGCGCGAGCGCCGCGAGGAACGTCCCGGCGGCCGGGATGACCGCGGCGTGCGCGGCAAGGCGCCCGGCCGGGCCGTCCGCCGTGGCACTGGCCGCGATCGCCGCGCCGTGCATCGCGAGGGTCGCCTGGGTCGCGCCGAACGGCAGCGAGCGGATCCGCAACCCGTCGATCGCAGCGTTGCCGGTGGCGCGGAGGCTCGTCCCGTCGTCGCTGAGCGCAAGGGCCAGCGCGCCGGTCCCCGCGAGGACGCCCGAATCGTCGAAGGCATCGTCGAAGTCGGCGAGGTTCGCGTGCGGCGCGCGCAGCGCGAGATCGAACACGCCGGCGCTCGTGTACGAGCCATCGACGTCGGCCTGCGTCGAGCCGACCGTGAGCGAGCCGTGGCGGGCGCCGATCGCGCCATGCCCGGCCTCGAGCGTGGCCTGCGCGTCGCGCACGTGCAGCCCGTTGTACGAAAACTCCGGCACGCTGACCGGCCCCGAAATCTCGGCGTCCGCGCCGGTTCCGCGCACGTGCAGGCGCGCCGAGAAGCTGCCGCTCAGGTGACGGATCGGCAACCGCAGATCGCGCCGCAGCAGCCGCAGATCGCCAAGCGCCACGCGCGCATCGACATCGTAGCGCGTGCCCGGCGTCCCCACGCCGTCGACGCGGCCCGCGAAGGTGCCGAACGTGCGCCCGAGCGCCGCCGTGCCGCCGCGGATCTGCACGGAGGGGAACGCGACGTCGACGTTGGCATCGCCGGAGACCGGGTAGCCGGCCGCGCTGCCCTGCGCGAGCAGCACCGTCCCGGTAAAGCCGAAGGCGTGGTCGAGCCGCGCATCTCCGTAGACCGAGAGCGCCCCGCGCGCGAGCGGCAGGCCCGTCCCCGCCAGCGCCGCTGCCGGAATCGCGGGTGCCGAAATCGCCACCGCGCCGCCCCGCTCTTCTTGTGCAACGACCGCTGCGCCGCCGATCGAGGCATCGGCCGCGATCACGCGCACGCGGCCGTCCGCGAGCACGATCGTGCCGGCCGCGCGCTCGAGCGCGACGCCGTAGAAGCGCGCGTTTGCGAACGTCGCGCCGCTCGATTGGACGGTGATCCGCTTGTTCGCGACGATGAGTTTCACCGGACCGTGCACCGCACCGTGCGCGTCGGCGATCCCCGTTGCGGGCCGCAGATCCTCGAGCGACCCGTCGTAGTCGCCGGTGATCGCGACGATGCCGTTCTCGATCGAGCCGCCGCCGGTGAACCCGCCGAGCGGGCCGCGCACGCGAATGCGCGCGAGCGCAAACGACGCCAGCGTTCCGCCGAGCTGGGCATCCGCCTCGCCGAGCGGCAACCCGACGACGACCGCGTCGCGCAGATGCATGCTGCCGGCGAGCGCGAACGACGACGGCGAGCCGCCGCCGACCAAATTACCGTCGAGCACGCCCGCGATCGGCGGGATCTGCGGCAGCGACACGTTCGGGAAAAGCGGGGCCGGGATGGCGTTCGCGAGCCGGAAGCGATCGACGGAGAGCCAACCGCCGCTCTGCGAGGACGAGCGCTCGTAGCGCAGCGCGCCGTCGAACGACGAGCCGTCGCGTCGCCGGAACGCGAACGGACCGATCTCGCCGTCGCCCTTTTGGTCGATTCGAAAGAAGCCGCTGCCGTCGGTCGGACCGCGCGTGCCCAGCGTTCCGCGCAACACGTAACCGCGCGCGTCGCCGCTGAGCAAGCCGACGATGTCGAGATTCGAATCGGGCGCCACCGTGGCCGCATACGGCACTTCGTTGCCGCGTGCGTGCGCGGCGAGCGCGACGAGCGTATCGACGGTTTTGCCGCCGGTGAGCAGCCGGCCCTCGAGGGACGCCTGCGCGCCGCCGTAGGTGGCGCGCAAATTCTGCAAGAGCACGGCCTCGTCGTAGTACGCGATACGGCCGCTGGCGCGCTCGAACGGGATGCCGCTATAGCGAATCCGGGGACTCGAAAACGCGACCGAGATGACCGGTTTTGCGATCTTGCCGCCGATCAGCGTTTCGATGTGCATCGGCCCCGCAAGCGCCAGCGGCCGCGAGAACGTGAACAGGCGCCGCAGCCGCGCGAGGTCGCCATCGGCGACGAGGCCGATGCGAAAGCCGAGGTCGCTCCAATCGTAGAGCCCGCCCTGCGCGCGCAGCGGCACGCCACCCGCGCTCCCGGTGATCTGCGCGAAGGTGATGCCATCGTCGTAGATGGCGACGCGTCCGCCGACGGCGCGCGCGGGGAGGATCAACGGCGTAACCGCGAATCGCCCGTCGGCAACGCGCGCGCCGCCACCGAGATGGTAGTGGATCGGCGCGTTCGGTGCGACGCCGAGCGCGTAGGCCTCGATGTCGATATCGCGCACGATGCCGTCGTCGACGCGAAACGCCGGCGTATGCACGAAGAAGTCGACCAAGCCACGCAGCGGAAGCGCCGCTGCCCGCACGTGATGGATCGCAACGCCGCGGGTGTCGTCGATCAGCGAGCGGACCGCGAGCGGGTACCGCTCGAGCGGCGCGCCTTGCGTGCGGCGCGACACGAAGGTGCCCGCGATGTGCGCCGTCGTGCGTGCGTCGGATTTGATGCTCGCATCGATCGTCAGATCGTCGATCTCTTGTTCCGCCAGGTCCGCGGCGACGGGTCGCGCGTCGAGGAGTCGAATCGTCCCCGCGCGGACGCGCACGCTGAAGTACAACGGTTCGCTGATCTTCTTCGTGGGTTGCGGCGGCGTCGCGCGCGCGGCGGCGCCGCCCGAGAAGACGAACGAGCCGTCGGCGTGACGCAGCAGCGTGAAGACCGGCCGGTCGACGGCGATCGCGGCAAACCCGAAGCGGTGCGCGCCACCCGGAAAGATATCGCGCAACTGGTAACTCACGTCGACGCGCCGCGCGTCGAAGAACGGATCGCCGTCTTTCGTGACGTGGACGTCGGCGAAACCCGCGTGCTCGCGACCGAGGCGATAGTCGCCGAAACGGATCGTATAGCCCGTCGCAAGCGACGCCCCGCGCGTAATCACAAACCGGATTACGGGTTTATGAGCGAGGACGACGATGGCCACAACGATCGCGGCAACGATGGCGATCGAACGCCACCGGCCGCGCGGAAATTTCACGCCGGTACTCTACCCCGCCGCCCCCCGCATCACCCGGTGAAACTTCCGAAGGAGCTCCGTCTCCGGAGCGGCTCGGGATGGTCTGATTTGTGCCAGGCCTAGGCGCCGAGCGGCGACGTCTACTTCAGTAGATGAGCCGGTCGGCAACGACGGCCTGGCGCAAATCAGACCATCCCTACAGGTCGAGCATTTTTACGGTGCGGGCGTAGGCTTGGATGAACTCCTTGCGCGGCTCGACCTTGTCGCCCATGAGCGTCGTGAACATCCGCTCGGCCTCCTCGTTGGCCTCATCGAGCGTGACGCGTTTGAGCCGCCGGCTCGAGGCGTCCATCGTCGTGACGGCGAGTTGCTCGGCGTCCATCTCGCCGAGGCCTTTGTATTGCTGGATCGTGAACTCTTTGGGATCGCGTTCGCCGAAGATCGCTTTGAGCTCGTCGTCGTTGAAGGCGTACCACTGCTGCTTCCCGCGCTTGACGCCGTAGAGCGGCGGCATCGCGATGTAGACGTAGCCGCGTTCGACCAGCGACTTCATCTGCCGGTAGAAGAACGTGAGGAGCAGCGTGCGGATGTGCGAGCCGTCGACGTCGGCATCCGTCATGATGATGACCTTGTGGTAGCGCGCCTTCTCGATGTTGAACTCATCGCCGAAGCCGGTGCCGAGCGCCGTGATCATCGTGCGGATCTCTTCGTTCGAGAGCACCTTGTCGAGCCGCGCCTTCTCGACGTTGAGGATCTTGCCGCG
>Ga0116226_10000309_pt1 | contig 40936 bp, 47 predicted proteins | sample S1TSphfallax_FD_89692 | JGI IMG/M metagenome (GOLD analysis project Ga0116226, IMG submission 89692) | Host-associated microbial communities from peat moss isolated from Minnesota, USA - S1T2_Fa - Sphagnum fallax MG | ecosystem: Host-associated > Plants > Peat moss > Unclassified | place: USA... | reverse complement strand
TCGGCGAGGATGGCGCCGGTTTGGCCGGCTGGCGCAATTTGTCGACCGATTTCAGCAATGAGGCGAAATCATCGGGCGGCGGCGGCTTTTTCGGCGGCGGCTTGATGTCTTTCAGCAGATCCGGCTGAGGCTTCGGCTGCTCTTTCGGTGGCTCGGGCTTGGGTTTCGGTGCCGGCAGCGGCACCGGCACCGGCTCGGGCGGGATCGGTTTTGGTTCCGGCTTGGGTGGCGCGGGCGGCGGGGGCTTGACCGGCTCGGGCGGGATCGGCTTAGGTTCCGGCTCGGGCGGAGTTTCCTGTTTTGGCGGCTCGGGCGGTAATTCCTGCGGCTTCGGCGCCTCGACCTGGCGGGGCGGCGGCGCTGTCTTGTCGGCGATGGTGTCTACTTCGACGACAAACGGCTCAGGAATTTCGGGTGGCGGGCTCATTAATTCCGGCAGGCCGAACAGCACCAGCAGCGCCAGCATTCCGTGCAACAGGAAGGAGCAGATCAGCCCGGCGCCGAGATTGTCAGCCGACTCGCTTCGTACCATGGTGGCTCAGGGGGCTCCCTTGGCCGGCGCGGGTTGGGTCAGCAGCGCCACATGGGGAAAGCCGGCGGCGCCCAATTGTCCCATCACTTCCATCACCCGGCCGTAATCGATCCCGGCATCGCCCTTGACGAAAATGCGCGTGTCGGGCTTGGCGGCGGTGATCGCCTTCAGGCGCGGCGCCAGCTCATCGAGCTGAACCTCGGTTTCCTGCAGGAAGATCCGACCCTTTTTGTCGATCGAGACCGACAGAGGCTGATCGTCCCCCTTGAGCTGTCCGGAATTGGTCTTGGGCAGATCGACCGGCACGCCCGAGGTCAAAAGCGGCGCGGTGACCATGAAAATGATCAGCAGCACCAGCATCACGTCGACCATCGGCGTCACATTGATTTCTGCCATGGGCCGGTAGCGCTTCTGCCTCCCGCCCCGCCCTCCTCCCGGCGACATGCTCATGATCAGATCTTCTCTTCCAGCTGACGCGACAGAATGGCGCCGAATTCACCGGCGAAACCCTCAAGACGCTTGGCATAACGGTCCATGTCGTAAGACAGTTTGTTATAGGCCAAGACCGCCGGGATCGCCGCGACCAGGCCCAGCGCGGTGGCGAACAAAGCCTCGGCGATGCCCGGCGCGACCACGGCGAGACTGGTATTCTTGGTCTCGCCGATATGGTGGAAGCTGTTCATGATGCCCCACACGGTCCCGAACAGGCCGATGAAGGGAGCGGTCGAGCCGACCGAGGCGAGAAAGCCGAGACGCGCTTCCAACTGTTCCATCTCGCGGGTCATGGTGACCTGCATGACCCGGTCGATCCGCTGCGGCAGGGCGAGGCGCGTGGTCTCGCGGTCGGTCAGGCCCTTGGCGGCCGACCGCCGCCACTCGCGCATGGCGGCGACGAAGATCGCCGACATGGGATCCAGAGGCCGCGAGCCGATGCGGTCATAGAGTTCATCGAGCGACCCACCCGACCAGAAGCTTTCCTCGAACTGTTCGGCCCGCTTGATCAGGCCGCGCAGGCGGAAACTCTTGTCAAAGATGATCGCCCAGCACCAGAAGGACACCAGAACCAGCGCCGCCATCACCACCTTGACGATGATGTCGGCCTGCATGAACAGGGTCCAGATCGACAGATCGGTGCCGGCCGATCCGGCCAGGGCTGCAGTTTGTATCGGATCCATTATTCTTTCCGCCTCATTCGTTCAAAAACGCCGCAAATTTCTCTCGCAAGCGGTCGGGCACACGGGTGGCGTGGCCGATCTCGCGGACCGCGACCAGGGTGATCCCCAGCCGAACCATGATGTTGTCGCCCTCGCACACATCCTGTTGGACCCTGAAGCTGGCGCCGCCCAAAGCAACCAGTTTCGACCGCACCACCAACAGGGCATCAAGGGTGACTGAGCGCTTATAATCTATTTCGCAGGCGCGAACGACAAATGCCACCGCATAAGAGGCCGGCGGCGTAGCCGGATTGAGGGATCTGATCATTTCGGTCCGCGCCCGCTCGGCGAAGTCGAGATAGCTGGCGTGATAGACCACGCCCCCGGCATCCGTGTCGGCGTAATAAACACGCATGGGGAAATGATGGATCTTGCCCTCCCACCAGCCCGACAGATTGGCGTCAATCATCCGCATCCTCCTGGTCCGCCAGCAGATCGAGCTGCTCGCGGCGCTGGATCGGCGTCAGGCCGAGATGGCGGTAGCCGATCGCCGAGAGAACCCGGCCGCGCGGGGTCCGCTGCAACAGGCCCTGCTGCAACAGGAAGGGTTCGATCACCTCTTCAATTGTGTCGCGCTGTTCCGAGAGCGCGGCCGCGAGGGTCTCGACACCGACCGGACCGCCGCCATAGTGATCGGCGATCAGGGTCAGATAGCGGCGATCCATGGCATCCAGACCCAACTGGTCAACCCCCAATCTCTGCAGGGAGCGATCGGCGACGACCGCCGTTACCGGCAGGGTGCCAGCGACCACGGCGAAATCGCGCACCCGGCGCAACAGCCGTCCGGCGACACGCGGCGTGCCGCGCGAGCGCCGGGCGATTTCGGCCGCGCCATCGTCGCTCATCGGACAGTCCAGCAGTCTTGCGCCCCGGCGCACGATCAATTCGAGCTCGGCCGGCGTGTAGAAATTCATCCGCAGCGGAATGCCGAACCGTTCGCGCAACGGCGTGGTCAGCAGTCCGGACCGGGTGGTCGCGCCGACGAGAGTGAAGGGCGCCAGGTCAATGCGCACGGAACGCGCAGCGGGGCCTTCGCCGATGATCAGATCGAGCTGAAAGTCTTCCATCGCCGGATAAAGCACTTCCTCTATGGCGGGATTAAGGCGATGGATCTCGTCGATGAACAGCACGTCCTTGGGCTCGAGATTGGTCAGCAGCGCGGCCAGATCGCCGGCCTTGGCGATCACCGGACCCGAGGTGGCGCGAAACCCCACCCCCAATTCGCGGGCGACGATCTGCGCGAGCGTGGTCTTGCCAAGACCGGGCGGGCCGAAAAATAAGGTATGATCAAGGGATTCCCCGCGCGCCCGGGCAGCCGAAATGAACACCTCGAGATTGGCCCGCACATCTTCCTGACCGACGAAATCGGAGAGTGACGTCGGGCGAAGTGAGTGCTCATTCTCGGCTCGAGTGTCTCCCGGGACCGCGTCTCCGCTGATCACCCGAGGCGTGGTGCTGGTCATGATTTCGCCCTCCGGCGCCGGGCGGACGCCTCCGCGTCCGTGGCTAGGCTCCGACGACTTACCTCCTCGGCCGGGTGCCTCGTCGTCGCTCCGCGGCCTTGCCATCGCAAGCCTGTCGCGGACTTGATTTGAAATCCGCTCCTCATCTTACCGCCTCTTTGCCCAATTCCTGCAATCCGGCGCGGATTAAAGCCGGCACCTTGGCATCATCGCCGAGGGTCGCAGCCGCCTTGACGACAGCCATTTGCGCCTCATTCCGCCGATAGCCAAGATTGACCAGCGCCGAGATAGCGTCCTCGAGACCACCGGCTGCCGGGCCGCTCGGCAGGAAGGAGCCGGGCGGCAGAACGGCGATGGCCTTATCCTTGAGCTCGATTGCGAGCCTTGCAGCCAATTTCGGTCCGACACCGGCCGGACGGCTCAGCATCGCCTTGTCGTTATTGGCGATCGCCTGGCTGAGCTCCTTGGTGGCAAGAGTCGAAAGGATGGCCAGCGCGACCTTCGCACCGACGCCTTGCACGGTCTGCAGCAGACGGAACCAGGCGCGTTCCTCCTCGTCCATGAAACCGAACAGATGGATATGGTCCTCACGCACATGGGTCTCGACAAAGAGCCGCGCGCTCTGACCGACCGGCGGCAGGCGCCCGAGGGTCCGGCTGCCGCAGAACAGCAGATAGCCGACGCCGCCGACATCCAGCACCAGCCAGTCCTCGCCCACCTGGTCGACCAATCCGGTCAGCTTGGCGATCATCTTATGCCCCCCGCCAATTTCAACAGGAGGCCGGCATGGCGGCGATGGTGGGCGTGGCAGATGGCGACCGCCAGGGCATCGGCGGCATCCTCGCTGGTGATCTGGCTGGCGGGCAGCAATTGCCGCACCATCATGCCGATCTGCTGCTTGGCGGCCTGGCCTGCGCCGACCACCGATTTCTTGACCAGCAGCGGCGCATATTCGCCGACCACCAAGCCGGCCAGACCGGCGGCGGTCAGTACCGCGCCGCGCGCCTGGCCGAGTTTCAGGGTCGAGCCGGGATTGCGATTGACGAAGGTCTCCTCGATCGCCGCCTCATCGGGCTTGTAGTGCTCGATCACCGCCACGATCCCGCGATGCAATTGCGCGAGGCGGGCCGGGAGGGACAATTTTTCATCGGAGGTGACGATGCCGTCGGCGATCCAGACAAGCCGATTATCAAGCGTATCGAGCACGCCCCAACCGGTAATCCGTAGTCCGGGATCGAGCCCGAGCAGTCGCATCGATAGGTCACCTCTTTAGGCCGAGAGCCGTTCGATGAGCTCTTGCGCGATGTCAAAATTGGCCTGGACCCGTTGGACATCGTCATTGTCCTCAAGCAGTTCCAGCAGTTTCAGCAGGGTCTGGGCTGATTGCTCGTCGGTCACCGGCACGGAGGTCTGCGGTCGCCAGTCGAGGCGTGCGCTGGCGGGCGGGCCGAATTTTGCTTCCAGCGCTTCTCGCACCAGGTTGAGCTGATCCGACTGGCAGGTGACGTCGTGCCCCTCGACGTCGCTCTCGACATTATTGGCGCCAGCTTCCAATGCCGCTTCGAACATCGCGTCCGGATCTCCGACGCCAGCGGGATAGCGAATAGCGCCGACCCGGTCAAACATGAAACTGACCGAGTTGGTCTCGCCGAGATTGCCGCCATTCTTGGCGAAAGCGGTGCGGATCTCCGAGGCGGTGCGGTTGCGGTTGTCGGTCAGCGCCTCGACGATGATCGCCACCGAAGCCGGGCCGTAGCCCTCATAACGAACCTCTTCCCAATTGTCGCCGTCAGCCCCGCCGGCACCGCGCTTGATGGCGCGCTCGATGGTGTCTTTCGGCATATTTTCCGCCCGCGCCGCCTGGATGGCAGCGCGCAGCCGCGGATTGGCCGCCGGATCGGGCAGGCCCATCTTGGCGGAAATCGTCAATTCCCGGATCAGCTTGGTAAAGATCTTGCCCCGCTTGGCGTCCTGCGCGCCCTTGCGGTGCATGATATTCTTGAATTGTGAATGACCCGCCATGCTGCTGCCGCGACCCTGCTGTGAGTGAGATGGTCCGTATACCATCTATAGACGACAAATCCAGTATTGTCGCAGCATCGTGGCAAGATTGGGGCATTGAGTTATTTCTCCAATCGGTCATCCCGGCAGGATTTTGGTGCCAGCAGGATATTGCAGCGCGAACTGCGCTGACCGGGAAATGCCACCTGATAACCGCTGGTCGCCGGCTCCGACGCCGGATAATCGGTGCTCAGGATCTGGGCGCCGCTCGCCATCAAGGCATCGCGCCGGCTGATGTCATTTTTCCGGGCTTCGATGGTGCCTTCATCGGTACGGGTGCGCACCAGATAGCCCTGCCGGACCAGCGCCGCGATCTGGTCGGGATGATTGTCATTGACCTCAATGAAGGCGGCATCGGCGGCGCCGGGTTCGGCATTGGTGAACAGCAAGCGGCCTTTGAGGGCGGGGTGGCCCTCAAGATAGAGTTTGGTCACATGTTTCTGGTCCATCAGAAAGACCAGCTTGCCACGCGCCTCGGCAAGGGTCGGCCAGTGATGATGTCGGACCGCCGCGCTAAGGCTTTTGGCAGTGCCGCGCACATCATCCGGGGTGATCATTTTGCCGCGTGGAATGACCGAGGCGATTTCCGCGTCGAGCGCATCAAAGCGCGCAGTGGTGAAGGGCTCCGGTGTCGCGGTCGGCAAGCCGAGATTGAGCGGTTCGTCCTTATTTTCGATCAGGATGAAGATCGGCAGATGATTGGGATGGGCATCCGACCAGGACTTTACCTCGGCCAGGCAGGCGGTGAAGGGCTGACAGACGCTGCGATAGTCGAAATCCTGAATATGCATGACCTTGAAGCCCGGCTTTTCCATCACATGGTCGGGGTCAAAATCGGGATCGGGCGGCAGACCGCTGTCGGCCACCATTTTCGGCCCGAGCGGATGGGCGAACAGGCCGCCCTTTTCGTCGGAGAAGACGTCGAGCTCGATCTGCCGGACACCGGACTCGAGCTGTCGGGTCAGGCTGGCGTGGCGGTAATCGAGGGTCTGATAGATTTCCGGCTTGCTGTGCAGCCAAAGCTGGCTATCGCTGGGCGCGATCCCGGCATGATAGCTGTTATGGGTGCCGACCAGTTGAATCTGGTTGAGGCGCACGCGGTCATCGGGATTGTCGGCAGCGGCAGCGGCCAGGGTCGCGAGAAAGACGCCTCCCACCAATAGGCGGCCACGCAATATTATCGGAAAGAGTTGCAATATATTTGATAAAGTAAAATACATTTACACTATATTTCGTGATTAATCACTATAACATGGTTCGCAGTAGCATTTATTATTGAAATAATATATTTATTATTGTCTGTAAATTCACCAAACCAAACCGGAGGACATAGTAACACTGGGAAAGCTGATATTTTTTGAAGTTTTCGTTAAAACATAGCGAATACTAAACATTTCTATTTATTTTCCATGACGGAAAATTACCGCTTAATGGAAAATTGCACCCCTGCCGGCCATGATGCGATCGACCGGGACATAGCTTGTATCCGGTGCGGTCGGGTCCCACCTATCGCTGCATGATCGCTCGTAAATATATTTACTTGATAGCTCTCGCCAATGAAAAACATTTTGGCCGGGCGGCGGCGGCCTGCCATGTGTCGAACTCGACCCTGTCGGCGGCGATCCGCGATCTTGAGGCGGAGTTGGGGGTCGCGGTGGTGGAACGCGGGCAGCATTTCACCGCCTTGACCGCCGAAGGACTGTGCGTCGTCGATTATGCCCAACGGATGTCAGGTCTGGCGCAATCCCTGAAGCAGGACCTCGCGAAATTGCGCGGTGGTCTGTCTGGTCAGCTCCGGCTGGGGGTGATCCCCACGGCGGTGACCGCCGTCGCCGAATTGTCCACGTCCTTCAGCCGCCGTCACCCGCTGGTCAGCATCGAGGTCAAGGCCCTGAGCACCCAAGATATCCTCGCCCGCCTGCACAGATATGAGTTGGACGCCGGGATCGTCTACAGCGAGTCAAGCGTGGAGTCGGACGTCACTTTCCATCCTTTGTGGGAAGAAGGCCATGTGCTGATCACCGGCGAAGCCGGCCCCTTCGAGGGCCGCAGCGAGGTTTCATGGCGCGAGGCGGCGCAATTGCCGCTCTGTCTGCTGACCCGCGACATGCAGAACCGTGTGATTATTGATCATGTCTTCGCCGAGATGGGCTGCAGCGTAATCCCGCAGATCGAGTCGAACTCGGTTCTCAGTATCCTCGCCCATATCTGCGCCGGACCCTGGAGCAGTATCGTACCCCGCGCGGTGCTCGACCGGATCGGGACGCCACAGGGCGTGACAGTGTTCACTCTGGTTCAGCCCAACGTCGCCTGGGCGACCGGGCTGGTCACCCTCGCCCGCGATCCTCTGCCACCGATGGTCGCCGCCATCGCTGAAGAAGCGCGATCCCTTCGCGCCTTATCCGGAAAAGACGAATAGCCTTTCGGTTTTTCTCGTTATTCGTTTTTCCCAGACTGTTCTAGCATTGAATCAAGAACGCTTAAAGTCTTTTGCGCCTGCTGACTATGGAGGTGCGGCGACAGTCTCTGTTTTTTTCGAGACGTTAGTGCTGGAGTGGCTTGTTGCATTGCAGCGTGATTATTTATTCATAGCCTCCCGAGCAGAAAGAGCAATAATATTGAGCGATAATCAGCGGCACAGACTGCGGATAGAAAAAAGCTCAGGAGGAAATGAATGACCCTTGCTATCCCGACCACAACCCCCATCGGATTTCTGTCGCGCGAAAGAACCGTCGCCGACGCCGGATTCAATCGCTGGCTCGTTCCGCCGGCCGCTCTCGCCATCCATCTCTGTATCGGCATGGCTTATGGTTTCTCGGTTTTCTGGCTGCCCCTGTCGCACGCCATCGGCATCACCAAATCCGTCGCCTGCTCACCTGATCTGTCCTTCTTCGCCAGCCTCACGGTGACCGACTGCGACTGGAAGATCACCGCGCTCAGCGTGATCTATACCCTGTTCTTCGTCTTCCTCGGTTGTTCCGCCGCCCTGTTCGGCGGCTGGCTGGAACGCTCGGGCCCCCGCAAGGCCGGCGTGGTGGCGGCTTTCTGTTGGTGTGGCGGCCTGCTCGCTTTCGCCGCCGGCATCTCCCTGCACCAGATGTGGATCTTGTGGCTGGGGGCCATGGTGGGCGGCGTCGGCCTCGGGATCGGCTATATCTCCCCAGTGTCGACCCTGATCAAATGGTTTCCCGACCGACGCGGCATGGCGACCGGCATGGCGATTATGGGGTTCGGCGGCGGCGCCATGATCGGCGCCCCCTTGGCGAATAAATTGATGACTCATTTCGCCACGCCGACGTCGGTCGGCGTCTGGCAGACCTTCGTGGTGCTGGCGGCCGTCTATTTCGTTTATATGATCGGCGGCGCCTTGGGCTATCGCGTGCCGCCCGAGAATTGGCAGCCGGCCGGCTGGGTCAAGCCGGCCCGTGCCGACGAGAAAATGATCACCTTCCGCCATGTCCATCTCACGGTCGCCTGGCGGACGCCGCAATTCTGGCTGGTCTGGGCCGTGCTGTGCCTGAATGTCACCGCCGGCATAGGGATCATCAGCATGGCCTCGCCGATGCTGCAGGAGGTGTTCGGCGGCCATCTGATTGGCGAGGCGCTCGGCTATGGCGAGCTCAGCCCGGACCAGAAGACCAAAATCGCCGGGATCGCCGCCGGCTTCACGGGACTTCTGTCGCTGTTCAATATCGCCGGGCGCTTCTTCTGGGCGTCGCTCTCGGACCGGATCGGCCGCAAGAACACCTATTTTGTATTTTTCCTGCTTGGGTTTGCGCTCTACGCCTCGATCCCGACCTGGGCCCAGGCGGGGTCTCTGGCCCTGTTCGTCCTGTCCTTCGGGATCATTCTTTCGATGTATGGCGGCGGTTTTGCCACCGTGCCGGCCTATCTCGCCGATATGTTCGGCACCAAGATGGTCGGCGCCATCCATGGCCGCCTGCTCACCGCCTGGTCGGTTGCCGGCATCTTCGGCCCGATGCTGGTGACGGGTATCCGCGATTACCAGCTCGATCACGGCATACCGCGCGCCCAGGTCTATAACATCACCATGTATATTCTGGCCGCCCTGCTGCTGCTGGGGAGCCTCTGCAATTATCTCGTCAAATCGGTCGCACAGCGCAATTACATGACGGCCACGGAGCTGGCCGAGGAAAAGCGCATCGCCGACGATACTCACCAGGATATGATCGCCGATGTCGGCGCTCTCGCCGGCCAGGTCAGCCGGTCAGGGACGGTCCTCGCTGCCTGGATGGTGGTGTGGATCCCCCTGGCTTACGGCATTTGGCAGACCGCCCTGACCGCGGCCAAGCTGTTCAAATAGGAGAAAGCACTTCTTGACCCCAGCCCTTGATCTCGCGGACGACGATATCCTCGCCGTCATCATGCCCTACCAAGACCTGCCGGGCGCGCTGCTCCCCATGTTGCACGCCCTGCAGGACCGATTCGGTCATGTTCCAGGACAGGCGGTGCCTGTCCTGGCCAAGACACTCAATCTGTCGCGCGCCGAGGTGCATGGCGTGATCACCTATTACCATCATTTCCGCGATCATCCAGGCGGTCGCCACACCATCAGGGTCTGCCGCGCCGAAGCCTGTCAAGCGGTCGGCGCGGACGAGCTGGCGGCCCACATCAAAAAAAGCCTGGCCTGCGATTTTCACCAGACCAGCGCCGACGGACACTTCAGCCTCGAGCCGGCCTATTGCCTCGGTCAGTGCGCGATCGGCCCTTCCCTGCTGATCGATGACGACATCTTTGCACGGGTCACGCCGGCGCGGCTGGACCGGCTTCTGCAACAAAAGCGAGATTTGCCATGACCGTCACTGTCTATGTTCCGCGCGACTCCTCGGCGCTGGCCTTGGGCGCCGACCAGGTCGCCAGCGCCATCCTGCAGGAAGCCGCGCGCCGGTCCCGGCCGATCCGTATCATCCGTAACGGGTCGCGCGGCATGCTATGGCTGGAACCATTGGTCGAAGTGGTGACCGACGCCGGCCGCATCGCATATGGGCCCGTGATGGAGGAAGACGTCGCCGGACTGTTCGACGCGGGTTTCCCGCACGCGCCCGACCATCCGCTCTGCCTCGGACCGACCGAGCGGATCGATTATCTGGCGCGGCAGAACCGTCTGACCTTCGCCCGGATCGGCATTACCGATCCCCTGTCCCTCGAGGATTATCAGACAAACGGGGGGTTTGCCGGCCTGCGCGCCGCCCTGGCGCTGAGCCCGGCGGAAATCACCGATGTGGTTCTGCAATCCGGCCTGCGCGGCCGGGGCGGCGCGGCCTTCCCGGCCGGACTCAAATGGCGCACGGTCTTGCAGCAATCCGCCGCGCAAAAATATGTCGTGTGTAACGCCGATGAGGGAGACTCGGGGACTTTCTCGGACCGCATGGTGATGGAAGGCGATCCCTTCCTGTTGATCGAAGGCATGACCATTGCGGCTCTGGCGGTCGGCGCCGACAGCGGCACCATCTATGTGCGCTCGGAATATCCGCACGCCGTGCAAGCGCTCCAACTGGCCATCCGACTGGCGCATGCCGAGAGATTCCTCGGGCCTGATCTGCTTGGCAGCGGCAAGGACTTTCATCTCGAAGTCCGCAAGGCGGCGGGGTCCTATGTCTGCGGCGAAGAGACCGCGCTCCTCGAAAGCCTGGAGGGACGGCGCGGAATCGTGCGCGCCAAGCCGCCCCTGCCGGCCATCCAAGGCCTTTTCGGTCAGCCGACCGTGATCAACAATGTGATCACCCTGGCCAGCGTGCCCGGCATTCTGGCCCAGGGCGCGGCGGCCTATCAGTGCTTCGGCGCCGGGCGCTCGCGCGGCACCCTGCCCTTCCAGTTGGCGGGCAATATCCGGCGCGGCGGTCTGGTCGAGGCGGCCTTCGGAGTCACGCTCCGCCAGCTTCTCTATGATTTCGGTGGCGGCAGCCTAAGCGGCCGGCCGATCAAGGCGGTGCAAGTCGGGGGTCCGCTCGGCGCCTATATGCCCGAGAGCCAATTCGATACGCCGCTCGATTACGAGGCCTTCGCCGCGATCGGCGCGACGGTCGGCCATGGCGGCATCGTGGTATTCGATGACAGCGCGGATCTGTCCCGCCAGGCCCGCTACGCGATGGAATTTTGCGCGATCGAATCCTGCGGCAAATGTACACCCTGCCGGATCGGTTCGACCCGTGGCGTCGAAGTGATCGACCGGATCATCGCTGGAGATCGGCCCGATGACCAGATCGCGCTGCTGCGCGACCTGTGCGAGGTGATGGTCAGCGGCTCGCTCTGCGCCATGGGCGGCATGACGCCGAACCCGGTGCTGTCGGCTCTCAACCACTTCCCGAATGACTTTATGAAGGAGCCAGCGTCATGAGCCGATTTAATGGTGCCGATCTCGGCACGCCGGCCAGAATCTCGGACAGCAGCCTTGATCTGGCCATTGACGGCATCAGTGTTACCGTGCCCGCCGGCACCACGGTGATGCGCGCAGCCGCCCTGGCGGGGGTGAAAGTACCCAAGCTCTGCGCCACCGACAGTCTGGAACCCTTTGGATCCTGCCGCCTCTGTCTGGTCGAAATCGATGGCAGGCGCGGCACGCCAGCGTCCTGCACCACGCCGGTCGAGGCGGGCATGAATGTTCACACCCAGTCCGCCCAGCTCGCCAAACTCCGCAAGGGGGTAATGGAGCTCTATATCTCGGATCATCCGCTCGATTGCCTGACCTGCGCCGCCAATGGAGACTGCGAGCTGCAAGACATGGCGGGCGTGGTTGGGCTGCGCGAAGTCCGCTATGGCGTCAACGGCGCCAACCACTCCAGCGCCGTCAAGGATGAGAGCAATCCCTATTTCACCTTCGACCCCGCCAAATGCATTGTCTGCAACCGTTGCGTCCGTGCCTGCGAAGAGACCCAGGGTACCTACGCCCTGACCATCGACGGACGGGGTTTCGCCTCCAAGGTTTCGCCCAGCCAGAATGAAGATTTCATGGGCTCGGAATGCGTCTCCTGCGGCGCCTGTGTGGCGGCCTGCCCGACCGCGACGCTGTCGGAAAAATCCGTCATCGAGCATGGTCAGGCCGATCATGGCGTGACTACCACCTGCGCCTATTGCGGCGTCGGCTGCAGCTTCGTGGCCGAAATGAAGGGCAATCAGGTGGTAAGGATGACGCCCAACAAGCAAGGCGGCGCCAATCAGGGCCATAGCTGCGTCAAGGGCCGCTTCGCCTGGGGCTATGCCACCCACCAGGATCGACTGACCAAGCCGATGATCCGCGCGCGCATCACCGACCCCTGGCGCGAGGTCGACTGGGACGAGGCGTTTACCCATGTCGCCACCGAGTTCCGCCGCATTCAGGGCCAATATGGCTTTGACTCGATTGGCGGACTGGTGTCGTCGCGCTGCACCAACGAGGAAGGCTATCTGGTGCAGAAGCTGGTCCGCGCCGCTTTCGGCAACAATAATGTCGACACCTGCGCGCGGGTCTGCCATTCGCCGACCGGCTATGGACTGAAACAGACCTTGGGTGAATCCGCCGGCACCCAGGAATTCCGCTCGATCGACAAGAGCGACGTGATCCTGGTGATCGGCGCCAACCCGACCGATGGCCATCCGGTCTTCGCCTCACGGATGAAACGCCGGCTGCGTCAGGGCGCGAGATTGATCGTGATCGATCCGCGCAGCATCGATCTGGTCAAGAGCCCGCATGTCAAAGCGGATTATCATTTGAAGCTGCTGCCCGGCACCAATGTCGCGGTTCTCTCGGCCATGGCCCATGTCATCCTCACTGAGGACCTGGCGGATCAGGCCTATGTGGCCGAGCGCTGCGACGATAAGAGCTTCCAGCAATGGCGCCATTGGGTCAGCCAGCCGGAAAATTCGCCGGAGGCCCTGGAAGCGGCATCGGGCGTACCGGCCGCACTGGTCCGCGCGGCTGCCCGGCTTTATGCCACCGGCGGCAATGGCGCGATCTATTATGGGCTGGGCGTCACCGAACATTCGCAAGGGTCGACCGCGGTGATCGCCATCGCCAATCTTGCCATGGTGACCGGCAATGTCGGGCGTGAAGGCGTCGGCGTCAATCCGCTGCGCGGCCAGAATAATGTCCAGGGTTCCTGCGATATGGGGTCCTTCCCCCATGAATTGCCGGGCTATCGGCATATTTCGGACAGCATCGCGCGCGGTCAGTTCGAGGCGGCCTGGAATGTCAGCCTCCATTCTGAACCCGGGCTACGCATCCCGAACATGTTCGACGCAGCGCTCGACGGTTCTTTCAAAGGACTCTATGTGCAGGGCGAAGATATCGCCCAGTCCGATCCCAATGTGCAGCATGTTCAGGCCGCATTGGAGGCGATGGAATGCGTCGTCGTGCAGGATCTGTTCCTGAATGAAACCGCCAAATTCGCTCATGTCTTCCTGCCCGGCGCCTCTTTTCTTGAAAAGGACGGCACCTTCACCAATGCCGAACGGAGAATTTCGCGCGTCCGCAAGGTGATGCCGCCGCTCTGTGGTCTGGCCGATTGGGAAGTGACCCAGAAGCTGGCCAATGCGCTGGGCTATGCCATGAAGTACCGCCATCCATCCGAGATCATGGACGAGATCGCCGCCCTCACCCCCACCTTTGCGGGGGTCAGCTATGCCAAGCTCGACCAATTGGGCAGCCTGCAATGGCCGTGCAATGATGCGGCGCCCCAAGGCACGCCGACCATGCATGTCGGCAGCTTCGTGCGCGGCAAGGGACGCTTCATGATCACCCAATATATCGCCACCCTCGAGAAAGTGACGCGGCGCTTCCCCCTGCTGCTAACCACTGGAAGAGTGCTCAGCCAATATAATGTCGGCGCCCAGACCAGGCGCACCGAGAACAGCAAATTCTTTCAGGGCGACCAACTCGAGATCCATCCGCATGACGCCGAGGAGCGCGGCATCAAGGACGGCGATCTGGTCGGCATCGACTCCCGCGCCGGACGAACCAGTTTGCCGGCGCTGATCACCGAACGGGTCCAGCCCGGGGTGGTCTACACCACCTTCCACTTCCCGGAATCGGGGGCCAATGTGATCACCACGGAAAATTCCGACTGGGCCACCAATTGTCCTGAATATAAAGTCACGGCCGTGCAGGTCAGTCCGGTCAATCATCGGTCGGAGTGGCAGGAACAGTTCACCGTCTTCACCCGCGAGCAACTCGATCTGCTCGCCAAACGCAAGGATGCCCGTGTCGACTAGTCAATCGGTGTCGATCAAACGCTGGCGGGCTGGTCAGTGGCAGGGGGATCGCGACCATGTCGCGGTCGAAATGCCGGTCGCTCTTGCCTATAATGGGGTTTCACACACGGTCATGCTGGCGTCGCCATCGGATCTGGAGGATTTCGCCCTTGGCTTCAGCCTGACCGAGGGCATTCTCAAAAATCCCCGTGAGCTTTATGACAGCGAGGTCGAGTTGCAGGGCGACGGCATCGTCCTCCATCTGTCGATCGCCGCCGAACGCTTCAATGACCTGCAAAATCATCGCCGCAGCATGGCCGGCCGCACCGGCTGCGGGCTGTGCGGCGCCGAAAGCCTGGACCAGGTGGTGCGCGATCTTCCGCCGGTCACTTCCGCATTGCAGATGCAATCCGCGTCGCTGCAGCGCGCCGCGGCCAATCTGGCCAGCCGGCAATGTTTGCAACAGCAGACCGGCGCCAGCCACGCTGCCGCCTGGATCGATGCGGGCGGCGAGATTTTGGCGGTCCGCGAGGATGTCGGACGCCACAATGCGCTCGATAAATTGATCGGCGCGCTCGCCAAGGCCAAAACCGACTTCGCCAGCGGCGCCTTTCTCGTCACCAGCCGGGCCAGCTATGAAATGGTGCAGAAAACCGCGGCGGTCGGCGTCGGCCTGCTGGCCGCCGTTTCGGCGCCGACGTCGCTCGCGATTCGCCAGGCCGAGGGTTGGAACGTCACTTTGGTCGGCTTTCTGCGCAACGGCAGCCATGTCGCTTACACCCATGACCAACGGATCACCAGCGCCAATCCTGAGGAAAAAATCGCATGACCGGAGAGAAACTGGTCGGCATGGCCAATCAGATCGGCGGCTTTTTCGCCGCCATGCCCGACCGTGATCAGGCGATCGAGGACATCGCCAGCCATCTCCGCCGTATGTGGGAACCCCGCATGCGGCGCGCACTCTATGCCCATATCGACCAGGTCGGCGCCGGTGAACTGAGTGCTCTTCTGCAGGAAGTGGTGACGACCCGGCGGACAGAGCTGGAGCCTCCTGCCATCAAATGACATTATTTTCGGATCGGTGATGTCGTGCTGCGAGGGGTTGAGCTCTGTGAGCCCCGCAAGACCTTGGGCGCCCATCTCGCCACCGAAGGGCTGACGGCGGCGCAGGTGGTCAAGGCCTTTGTTCACCGTGGTGGGTTAAGGGCGGACGTTGCCAGCAGTGGGAGATCCGGCGTGGCGACAGGGGCGAACCTGTCGCATCGTACATTCGCCTATTTTTTATCCATTATTTTTTTTGCATGATATACAAGCACCGATGATGCTGCGTTAGGGTTGACGAGTCGTCGGAGGAGCCTATGGACGGAATTCGCGTCGGTAAAAGGGTAATCGGCACAGAGTCGCCGGTCACCGTTGGCTGGGAGAATATCCCGAAGGTCGAAGGCGGCCCGATGAAGCAATTCATCTTCACCTGGTTCCAGCCTGCGATGCTCTTCGCGATGCTCGCGTTTTGGTACTACGCTCCCAATTCCATCGCCAAGGCATCGACAGCCATTGGCCTTGGCATCGGCTTCAAGCTGCTGCTGCTGGGGCTCGAATGGGTGAACCCGCGCTATGCCAGCTGGCGACTAACCTGGAAGGAATTGATGACCGACCTGTTTTTTGTCGGGCTCGGCTTTACGCTGCTGCGCATTATCGGCCACTTCGTCGGAAGCGATGTCATGGCAAAAGCCATTCAGCATATTTTCCATCAGGAAGATTTCACCTGGTTCACCGGCTTGCCACTGTTGATACAAGCCTTCCTGATCGCGTTTATCTTCGATTTCGGTCAATATTGGATGCATCGCGGGATGCATAACTGGTACCCGTTGTGGCTGCCGCATTCGGTGCATCACTACATCACCCAGCTGAACATCAACAAAGGCGCGGTGGGCAACCCGGTGGAGCTCTTTCTGATCGGGCTCGGCATCGGCGGCTTTTTTGACTTCGCGCCGCGCGCCGTGCTGATTGCCGGCGCCTTCGGCCTGGCGGTAGACGTCTACCAACATATCAATGTGCGCTTCAATTCGCCGAGATGGTGGCGGTTCCTGTTCAACACTACGGAACATCATAGCTTACACCATTCGCGAGACTGGGAGGCTACCCGGAGCAACTATTCCGGCACATTCATCTTCATCGACCGTATTTTTGGCACCTGTATCGATGGCGAGGCGGAACTGCTCGGTATGGAGGGCGGCCGCCGCATGTCGGTCGGCGAGCAGATGACCCATCCCTTCACCGAGGGTTGGAAGGCGCTCAAGGAACGGTTTGGCCGGCCCGTGGGGATGCCGGCCGAGTGAGCGTGACCCTGCGTTTTTTCGATTGGATCTGGCATGTACGGGGCAGCCTCGCGCTTGCGCCCGGGCAATCGGACGAGGATGCGTTCGACAGGCTCGCGCCCCTGTTCGATCAGACGGGCACCAGCCATCAAAGGACGAATGACACGCTGATTTTCAGCAAGAAAGACCAAGCCGCCCAGGACAAGATGTCCGTTTTCAATGGCGGCGCCTTGCAGATCGACAAAAGCGCCGCCGGTTCTGTTCTGCGCTATCATTTGACCAGCAGATCATTGCTTTTTTGTTTTCTGGCGTCGTTCTTATTTCTCGGCATCGCGCAGTTCACCATCGTCATCAACACCTTCGAGAAGCCACCAGCCGAGCCTGATAAAAAGCATGTGGACATGCCGATGAACCCGATTGACAAAGCCCTGGGCGCCCCGGAACCCGAGGAGTCTAAAGATGATGACGCGGACGGAGGCAAGAAACTCTCACCCACGGCCGCTTATGTCTTTGCCGGGATCTTCGCCACGCTCTATGTCGTTGGACGCATTCTTGAGGACAGGCTGGTGAAGGCTCTGTTCAGAAAGAGTTTGCTGGAGGCCTGATCTTCTGAGGCTCGATAGCTCGCCCCTCAGCCCATCACCGTCCTGATCAGCGGCAGCGTGACCGCCCGTCCCGATTGAAGCGCCGCCTGATCGAGCTGCTCGACCAAATTCCGCACCGACGCAAAAGACCGCTCCATGCGCGGCAGCAAGAAAGCGGTGACCTCGGGTGCGATGCGGAGCTGGCGGTCGGAGAATAGTTTCACCAGCAGGGCCTGCAATAAAACATCGTCGGGTGGACCGATTTCAGCCAGCGGCAGGGTGGCCAGGCGCGAGCGCAGATCGGGCAGTGTCAGGCTCCACCGCGCGGGAGCGTCGCGTCCGGTCAACAGCAGCGGGCGCTGGCGTTCCTTCAACAGATTGAACAGATGGAACAAAGCGATCTCATCGACGCCGCGATCGGCATCCTCGATCACCACCCCCTGATCCGGGACCAGGTCGCCAACGCCCTCCACGCTTAATGTTTCGGCCGACAACAGCAGGCTGCCGCTACGCTCGGCGAAGATATGCGCAAGATGGGATTTGCCGCTGCCGGCGGGACCGGTCAGCGCAAGGGCGACGCCGGGCCAGGCCGGCCAGCGATCGATCCAGCCATGCGCCTCTTGATTGCAGGCCGCCAGCAAGAAATCCTCGCGGCGGAAAGCGGGCGGCTGGCTCAGATCGAGGGCGAGCTGCGTCACCGTCTCATCTCGGCGAGACGCCGTCGCTATAGAGAGAACTGGCGAGATATTGCTGGGTGCCGAATTTGATCAGCACACCGATCACCGCCGCCGCCGGCAAAGCCAGCAGGACGCCGAGAAAGCCGAACAGCGCGCCGCCGGCGAGCAGAGCGAAGATCACCCAGACGGGATGCAGACCGATCTTCTTGCCGACCAGTCGGGGCGCCAACAAATTGCCCTCGAACAGATTGCCGACCAGGAACACGCCGGCCACCATGGCGGCCAGGGTCCAATCCTGGGATTGCGCCAGGGCCAGCCCGACGCCGATGATAAAACCGGAAATGGTGCCGAGATAGGGAACGAAAGACAGCAGCCCGGCCGAAAGCCCGACCACCAGACCGAGATCGAGGCCGACCAGGGACAGGCCAACCGCATAGATCACCCCGAGAATCAGGCAAACCGTCGCCTGCCCGCGCACCCAACCGGCGAGGATATGGTCGATGGCGCGCAATTGCGTGCGGATCACCTCGGCATGTCGCAAGGGCAGCAGACCATCGACTTGCCGGGTCATGCCGCGCCAGTCGCGCAGCAGATAGAAGATCACCATCGGCGTGATGAAGACCAGCGAGAGGAGATTGGCGAGAGCTAAAGAACCGCTGAGGAGCGTGCCAATCAGGCTGGCCAACCAGCCGACCACCGTGCCGGCATAATCGCCGGCGGCCGCGCGCAGTTTGGCCATATCGGCCGGCGAGAGATAGGTTTTGGCCATCCCCCACAGCGGCACCGACCGATGCACCAGCTGGGTCACATAGGCCGGCACACGCTGCATGAAACTGACCAGCTGGTCCTGCAGCAAGGGCGCCAGCAGAACCAGAACGGCGATCACCAGGAGCAGAAAGCCGAAGGTCATCATTACCGTCGCCCACAGACGCGACAGGCCCAGCCTTTCCAGCCGACAGGCGAGGGGATCGAGCAGATAGGCGATGGCCATGCCGGCGACGAAAGGCAGCAGGATGCTGCGCAAAAGGTAGAGCGCCAGCAGAAACAGCGCAAAGCCGCCCAGCCAAAACCGCAGCCTCAGATCGCGAGACATCCCCGTCATAATTTCTCCTCAGTGAGAACCGCTATTTCTTAACGCCCAATGCTCATCTTCCCAAGTCAGCACCAGCCCATTCTGCACGAGCACCGACTCCAATTGCCCCTGCTCACCGACATAATGCAGGACCAGTGCCGCCTCGCTTTTCGAAAGTGCACTGATATCATAGGAACGAACAGCGGTAGCGCGCGCCAGTTTATTGCGGATTGCCAGCCAATCTTCGAAGCCGCCGAGGGGCGCAAGCGCGGTCAGGCTGGCCTCCTTGTCATAATGCAGAAGATTAGCCGATTTCCAGCCGTCATCAAGGGAGTGCGCCAGATCGAGGCCGGCGCGGGACAGAAGTTGGTCGAGCGTCTCGTTGGGATCACCGCCATAGCCGCGCTGACCGCTCATCATGCCTGCAATCGGCCCGATCCCGGTCACGGTCAGATCGAGTTTCAGCGTCCCATTATCATTTTTGCCGGCGGCTGCGAGGACGACCAGCAGATCAGGCGTGTTCAGCCTCTGTGCCAGAGCACTCAGCACCTCGTCGCTTGGTTGTGCCAAGGCGCTCGGCGACACGCCATCGGACAGGTCGCCAGGGGACGGTACCACCAGGGGAACCAAGCCGTGAATGGTTCCTCCCCGCCACAGATCGCGCCATGGATTGGCGCCATCGGCATAGACCACGCCAGTATCGGTCTGCCACAGCGGCAGGATAGTCAGCGGCCGGCCGCGCCATTCGGCATAGGCGATGCCGGCAGTCCGCAACAGCTTGCGGAGGGCATCGGGTTTGAAATGCACCGACAGGGTGGCGATGATCCGGCCGGGGCTGAGCCGCTCCTGATCGATACCGACATCTTGCACCAGATCCTCGAGACTGGCGTCGTCGACCTTTGGCAAACGGCTCCAATCGGCGGATGACGTCAATCTTTGCAATAAAGTCTGATAGGCATCGCGCTGCGCCAGGATCAGGGCGCGGTTGCGGGCCTGCGAGAGATTTTCCTCGCGGATGTCTTCCTGGATATTTTTGACCGAAAAACTGTCGCTGGCCTGCGCCAGGACCATGATTGGCGCAAGCAGAAAAATCATCGCCAGGAGCCGAAGGCAAGGAAGTCGCAAAAGGACAACGGGCATTGAAAACCGTCACGGAATGAGTATGTTCGGCCTGCTCATACAGTATCATGAACCGGCTAGCGAGGAAGTCATTAGCGACGCGCCAAAAATCGAAGCGCCCAGAGGCGGGCTGACCTATCGGGACGCCGGGGTGGATATCGATGCCGGCGAAGCGCTGGTCGAGGCGATCAAGCCGCTCGCCAGATCGACCGCCCGCCCGGGCGGCGCCGCCGGTCTGGGCGGGTTCGGCGCCCTGTTCGATCTGCGCGCGGCCGGCTTCAAGGATCCGATTCTGGTCGCCACCACCGACGGTGTCGGCACCAAACTGAAAATCGCCATCGAGACCGGCATCCACGACAAAGTCGGTATCGATCTGGTCGCCATGTGCGTCAACGACCTGGTGGTCCAGGGCGCCGAACCGCTGCTGTTCCTCGATTACTACGCCACCGGCAAGCTTGAGGTCGCGGCCGGGATCGCCATCATCGAGGGTATCGCCGAGGGCTGCCGCCAGGCCGGTTGCGCGCTGGTCGGCGGCGAGACGGCCGAGATGCCCGGCATGTATCATCACGGCGACTATGATCTGGCCGGTTTTGCCGTCGGCGCCGCCGAACGCGGCGAGCTGATCGACGGTTCCACCGTCAGGGCAGGCGATCTTCTGATCGGCATCGCCTCAACCGGTGTCCATTCGAATGGCTTTTCCCTGGTGCGCAAAATTGTCGAACGGAGCGGGCTGACCTTCGGCTCGCCGGCGCCCTTTGCCGCCGGGCGGACGGTCGGCGAGGCCTTGCTGGAGCCAACCCGGATCTATGTCAAAAGCTGCTTGCTCGCATTACGTGCCGGCTCCCTCAAAGCCCTCGCCCATATCACCGGCGGCGGGCTGATCGAGAATGTGCCGCGGGTCTTGCCCGATGACGTGGTGGCGGAAATCGATGCGACCGGGTGGCCTTTGCCGCAGATCTTCCATTGGCTGCAACAGCAGGCGGACCTGCCGGCGCTGGAACTGGCGCGCACGTTCAATTGCGGCATCGGCATGGTCGCGGTCGTCGCCCCTGACCAGTGCGAGCGGGCAATGGAATTGCTGCGACAAGGCGGTGAGACGGTCTGGCAGATCGGCAGGGTGCGGTCGCGACGCGGCGACGAGGCACAAAGCCAGGTGATCAACACGGACCTGGCATGGACCGGCTGAGGGTCGCCGTCCTGATCTCGGGACGCGGCAGCAATCTTCAGGCGTTGCTCGACGCCACGGCGCAAGAGAATTTCCCCGCCGAAATCGCTCTGGTCATCTCCAATGTGGCCGACGCCTTTGGCTTGCAACGCGCCGCTCTGGCCGGTGTGCCGTCGGGCGTGATTGACCATAAGGCCTTCGCCGACCGCGCTGCCTTCGATCAGGCGCTCGATGAGAGGTTGCGCGCAGACAGGATCGAGCTGATCTGCCTGGCCGGCTTCATGCGGCTTTTGACGGCCCGCTTCACCGAGGCCTGGCAGGGCAGGTTGATCAATATTCACCCATCGCTGCTACCCAGCTTCAAAGGTGTTCATACCCATGCGCAAGCCTTGGCGGCTGGCGTCAAACTGCATGGCTGCACCGTCCATCAGGTCACCGCCGCTCTGGATGATGGGCCGATCATCGCCCAGGCGGCGGTACCGGTATTGCCCGACGACGATGAGAACAGCCTCGCCGAGCGGGTGCTTGCCGCCGAGCATCTGCTTTATCCGACGGCTCTCGCGCTTTTGGCGGGCCGGCGGCCGTCGCCAAGCGCGACGGACGCGCGTTTGATCAATCCGCCACCGCTTTCCGCGGAGGCGCCGGCGTGATGCTCGTCCGCGCGATCATCCTTTCATTCCTTTTGCTGCCGGCCATGCTGCGCGCCGAGGATTCTCTGTTGTGGCTGCTCTATGACGCACCGCCTTTGACGATCAGGAGTGGAGATCAGGCCGGCCAGGGCTTCGGCGAATTGCAACAGCGCTTCCTGGCCGCGCATATGCCTAATTTCGACCATCGCGTCACACCGGCGGCACTTGACCGGATCTGGCATGACATGGGCGAGAAAGACGGGATCTGTAGCATCAACCTCATGAAGACTCCGGAACGCACCAGGCTTTACACTTTTTCCCATCGGCCGATGCCGACGCCCGGCTATCGGGTGATGATCGCCGACGATCGGCGCGCGGACTTCGCCGCGATGATCGGTGCGGACGGGACGATCGATCTCGACACGCTGGCAGCCAGTCAAAAATTTCGCGGCGCCGCCCTCGCGGCGCTCCACTATCCCGAAATATTGGCGAAGTTCCTGAACCGACCGGACCGTGCCGGCAAACTCGACATATATACCGAGCCGAACCAGCTGTTTAACCTGATGCAGGCGGGGCGCATCGACTTCGCCATCATTCTTGCGGTCGAGCTCCCTTTTTTCAATCGCCGCTTCCCCGCCATGCCCTACCCGGCGCTTCTGCCGATCAAGAATGTTCCTCTGACCAATAATGGTTATGTCGCCTGCTCGCGAGGGTTCATCGGCCAGCACGCTATTCAGCAGATCAACACCGTGCTGGATGATGACCGCTCCTGGGCGGCTTATGTCGCCTTGATGAAGGGCTGGGTTTCGCCGTCCGAGTTCGCGATTGCCCGCGCTTCCCGTCCGGATGGCGATTAATCGAGCTCCTCGATGGCAACCGGCACGCCCGGCTGCTGTTTCGCCGATCGGATCGCGAGGGCGGATTTGACATGGCTGATATTGGGGGCGGCGGTCAATTTGGTCGTGAGGAAGCGCTGATAGGCATCCCAGTCCTCGGCGACCACCTTGAGCAGAAAATCGGTCTCGCCGGCCAGCATGTGGCATTCGCGGATCTCCGGCCATCCGTCGACCAGATCCTCGAAGGCTTTGAGATCGGCCTCGGCTTGGCTGTTAAGTCCGACATGGGCGAAAACAGTGACGTTGAAGCCGAGCGCGCCGGGGTCGATTTCGGCATGATAGCCGCGAATGAATCCGGACTCTTCCAACGCACGGACCCGCCGCAGGCAAGGCGGTGCGGAAATTCCGGCGCGTTGCGCCAGATCGACATTGGTCATCCTTCCGTCTTCCTGCAGATCATGCAGAATGCGGCGGTCGATTCGATCCAGCTTTACCCGCTGCATAGGACTGAGAACTCCAAAAATTGGTGCGAATATGAAATTATATTACCTTGCGGCCGACCGAGCGCCTAGTCCCAATGCAGAGTCCCAATGCAGAGTCCCAATGCGAAGTCCCAATCCCAACTCCGATCCTGACCGAGGTCCCTGATGAACATCCTGACCGCTTATTGGTCATCGCCTGAACTCGCCGCCAATGGCTTGATTATGCTTAATGTCATCGGCGCGGCGATCCTTGGCATGGCCTTGGGCTATGAACGCAGCTTTCACGGCCATGCCGCCGGGATCCGCACCTATGGTCTGGTGTGCATGGCTGCAGCGGGACTGATCGCCATTTGCGGCAATCCCGGCCTGTGGTTCGGCGGCGATGGCGTCATCCCCGCCGGCATCAGCATCGGCACGACCCAGGTCATCCAGGGAATCGTCACCGGGGTCGGCTTTTTGGGCGCCGGCGTCATCATGCGCGAAGGTTTCACCATCCGTGGTCTCTCGACCGCCGCCTCGATCTGGAGCACCTCGGCTATCGGTGTCATCATTGGCGTCGGGTTCTACAGCGCGGCGATCCTGGCGACCATTCTGGTGCTGGTGATCATGGGAAGTTTCAAGAAATTGGAGTTGAGACTGCCGCATCGACGGCAGATGAGGCTTGGCCTAATCTATCGCGTCGATCGCGTGCCAGCCGCAGAGGAGATGACGCGCATGCTCGGACGGCAAGGTTTCATGATCCTCGAAATGTCCTGTCAGAATGACAATGCGACAAAACTTTTCGCCTACGATCTGGTATTGCAGGGCGATGGCACCCATAGTTTCAATCAATTGATAGAAAATATGCGACAAACCGACAGCCTGACCCAGTTCAGCCTGTCACCGGTCCGTGATTGATCAGAGCCAGGAAGGTCCCCGCCATGAATAAAATCCGCTTCGATCACCGTGACGCCTGGGCCGACCCGACGTCCCTGGAAGGATTGAACCGCCGCCGCTTCATGACCAGCTCGGTCGCGGTCGGATTTGCCCTGGCGGCCCAACCGGTCCTGGCGGACGCCATCCACACCGACACCGCCGGCATTGTCGCCGGGCCGGTGATGGTACCGGTCACGGGCGGAGAAATTCCCGCTTTTCGCGCCTATCCCGACAAGGGTGGTCCCTTCCCGGTCATTCTGGTCGCCCATGAGATTTTCGGCGTCCACGAATATATCCAGGATGTGGTGCGGCGCCTGGCGAAGCTCGGCTATTATGCGATTGCCCCCGACCTTTATTCGCGCCAGGGCGATGTCAGCCAGATGGCGTCGGTCAAAGATATCATCGACCAGGTTGTGACCAAAATACCCGACTCCCAGTTCCTGTCTGACCTCGACAGCACGGTTGCCTATGCTCATACGACCGGCAAGGCCGATGTCTCGCGCCTCGGCGTCACCGGCTTTTGTTGGGGCGGTCGGGCCACCTGGCTCTACGCGGCCCATAATCCGGCGGTCAAGGCGGCTGTGGCGTGGTATGGGCCGCTGACCGGTGATGACAGCCGCCCGGGCGCGATCCAGCTGGCCGGCAAGATCACGGCTCCGGTGCTCGGACTCTATGCCGGCAAGGATGGCAATATTACTGCCGCTAATGTCTCCGCGATGCGAGCGGCCTTGCAAGGCGGCAAATCCGAGATCATCGTCTATCCGGAAGCCAGTCACGGCTTCCACGCCGATTACCGCCCGACCTATGATGAAGCGGCGGCGAAAGATGGCTGGCAACGTATGCAGGCCTGGTTCAAAAAGAATGGAGTGGCCTGAAGTCCTATGATTGATCCATTTGGGCGTACCATCAATTACCTGCGGCTTTCGGTGACCGACCGCTGCGATTTGCGCTGTGTCTATTGCATGGCCGAGGACATGACTTTTTTGCCCAAGGCCGAGGTCCTCAGTCTGGAAGAACTGGACCGCCTGTCCGGCGCCTTCATTCGTCTCGGCATCAAAAAACTGCGCCTTACCGGCGGCGAACCGCTGGTGCGGCGCGGCATCCTCGACCTGATCGACAAACTCGGCGACAAGCTGCGCGACGGCTCCCTGCAGGAGCTCACCCTGACCACCAACGGTACCCAATTGGCGAAGGCGGCCGAACGGTTGCGCGCCGCCGGACTCAAGCGGATCAATGTTTCACTCGACAGTTTCGACCCCGACCGCTTTCGCCGCATCACCCGCACCGGCCGGTTGAGTACGGTGCTGGACGGGCTGCAAGCCGCGCGCGAAGCCGGCCTTAAGGTCAAGATCAATATGGTCGCGCTGAAGGGGGTCAATGAGGACGAAGTCGATCACGCCATCGCCTGGTGCGGTGAGCAAGGCTTTGATCTGGTCTTGATCGAGACCATGCCGCTCGGGGAAATCGGCGTGGACGGCAATGGTGACCGTGTTGATCAATATGTGCCGCTCGATGCCGTCCGGCGCCGGATCGAGCAGAGCTGGGATCTCGAGGGCCTGTCAATCAGCACGGGAGGCCCGGCGCGCTATGCGCGCGTCAGGCAGACCGGCCAATTGATCGGCTTCATCACGCCGCTGACCCATGGTTTCTGCGAAGGCTGCAACCGGATCAGGGTGACCTGCACCGGCACGTTATTTCTGTGCCTCGGCCAGGAAGACAGCGCGGATCTGCGCAGTCCGCTGCGTGCCGGGGAGTCGGATCAGGCTCTGGAGGAAACCATTCTTGCCGCCATCGAGCGCAAGCCGAAAGGCCATGATTTCATCATCGACCGCGATCATCGCCGTCCCGCCCTGGCCCGTCACATGAGCATGACCGGGGGATGAGTCTCAGCAGGATCGCCTTTGTCGCCGCAGAAGGGGAGGCGGCGCAGGAGGCGCTGGCGCATCTGACCGCGGAATATGGCCAGGCCGAACCTCACCAGTGTGATGTGATCGTGGCCCTCGGCGGCGACGGATTCATGCTTGAGACCATGCACCGCTTCATCGATCACGCCGTACCGATCTATGGCATGAATCGCGGGACGGTCGGATTCCTGTTGAATGAATATGACCCTGACGATCTGCCGGCCCGACTGGAGCGGGCGCAGATCGTGCGGTTGCATCCCCTCACCATGTCGGCCGAAACCGCCGACGGGCTGCACCATCCGGCCTTGGCCATCAATGAGGTCTCGCTGCATCGCGAGTCGCGTCAGGCTGCCAAACTGCGCATCCGCGTCGACGGCAAGGTCCGACTTGAGGAATTGATCTGTGACGGCCTGCTGTTGGCGACGCCTGCCGGCAGCACCGCTTACAACCTCTCTGCCCACGGACCGATCATCCCGGTCGGATCGGGGTTGATGGCGCTTACGCCGGTCTGCGCGTTCCGGCCGCGGCGCTGGCGTAGCGCGCTTTTGCCGCACAAGGCCTTGGTTTCGGTCGAGATCCTCGAACAGCAGAAACGCCCGGTTTCCGCCGTCGCTGATTTCACCGAGATCCGCGACGTATCGATCGTCGACATTAAGGAAGACCGCTCGATTGGTATCGACCTGATGTTCGATCCGGAACATAATCTGGAAGAGCGGATAATCGCCGAACAATTTCTGCCGTGAACGGTATGAACCAGGTAACCGTCAGCAAGATCAAACTTCTGCAATCCGCTGTGCTGTTTGCAGATCTGCCCGAGAGCGATCTGGCCGAACTGGCGCAGGCGGCACATTTTCTTCATCTCGACGCCAACCAGGTACTGTTCATCAAAGGCGATCCCGGCCATCAACTTTTCATCGTTATGCGCGGCGTGATCCGCATTTCGTCCAATTCCATCGATGGCAAGGAAACCACGCTCAATCTTCTGCGCGATGGCCAGATATTCGGCGAGGTCGCCCTGCTCGACGGGCAGAACCGCACCGCCAATGCCACGGCCCATGAGACCTCGGATCTGCTGGTCCTGGAACGGCGCGATCTGATGGCCTTTCTTGACCGCAATCCGGAGGCGATGCGGCGCATGCTGGTAGCGGTCTGTTCGCGTCTGCGCTGGATCAGCGAAGCACTGGAGGATGCGCATTTCCTTGATTTCCCGCGCCGTCTTGCGAAGCGCATTCTTCTGCTGGCGCGCTTGTTCGGCCACGGCCATAGCAGCGGCGGCATTCGCATTGCCTTGCAGTTGTCCCAGCAGGATCTCGCCGAATTGCTGGTGGTGACCCGCGAGACTGTCAATCGCCAATTGCGGCAATGGGAAGCGGAGGGCCTGATGACCCTGAAGGGCGGCTATCTCGTGATTGCGAATATCGCCGAGTTGGAGAAGATAGTTTAATCAGCTTATTCTTCCTTCTGCCGCAGGACCGGCCGGCAACTTCGGCAGCGCATAGAGACCGCGCCGCCGAAAACTGATGGAATGGGTGGCCAATGAGATCTGCCGGCGATAGTCGGCCTCGGCCATCCCCTGGGTCCGCGCCGCCAAGGGATTGGGCACGGTCAGGCACGCCGGCGACGCCTCGCCCAGCCGGTCGATCACGCGGCGCTCGGGGCCGACATAATGGGGCGCGACGCAGAAGGGTTTGCGCGCGCGGCGCAAACTATCGAGATGGTCGGACAGAGCCTGGGCCGCGGTGGCGGAGGCCAGAACCAGATCCGCGCCGCATTCGATGACCCGCTGGTTGCAGAAATCCTGCCCCTGTTCGCAAAGCATGATCACGATCGGAAAGGCGTGGCAATGCAACCGACCAAAGCGGATCTGTTCGACGATATCGTGGCTGTAGCATCCATTCATCTGGGCGTCGGCGATGATCAGATCGATTTCCTGAAAGGTGACAGCGCGATGAAAGCTGGCCTTGTTGTCAGCCTCCACGATTCGCGCGGAAAGGGCCCGGGCGATAGCCTGCCGCATGTCACGCCGGGCGACAGGCTCAGCCACCGCCAGCAGGGTCGTCACCAACCCTGGCGCCTGTTTCCGCCGACAGCCTGGCAAATTGAACAGGAAATCCATCATAGCCCCAATCATGCTCCAGACGACGTCGATCCCTATGAGCCGATCCCTATGGGCCCGTGATGGCCTGCCACAGCGACTGGCTGACGGCGCTGCGGTCACTCCCCTGCTGGTCGGTGAATTCCTGCTCGATATTGTCGTAATCGAGGTCGAGCGCCAAGGTCGCCAATCCCAAGGCAACCTCGCCGCGACCGCATCTGGTCATATAGCCGCGGGTGCGGGCGATGACTTCGACGATCGGGCAGGCCGACGGCAGCACGGCTGCAATCAGCGCCTCGAGGTCGGATCTGATCCGCGACTCCACGGTCAAGGTTCCATTCACCACATCGGAAGTTGTGCAACGAATACCGAATGCCCCTAACGGCGTTACCATCCACATGGCCCCACTCCTCCACTTTCGAGAGCAAATTCGATCAGGAAAATCGTCGCTTTGGCAGAATCCCACGCCTTCGCGATCCACATGACGATGTCCCCAATCACCCCGCCCGGTTCATGCCAGACGGTATTCCCAGGATCAGAAGAACAGATGCGGCGAGGTGACTTCTGTGAGGTAGCTCACTTGGCGAGCAAATTTGAATAAAATTAATCGGGAATTTTGATCAGTCAGGCTGGCTGAACAAAGGCCCTGTCATGCTTAAGGGACGGGACCTTGCCGCGCGCCTCTTCGACCAGATCCAGATCGAGCTCCGCCATCACATAACCGGGCTGCTCCCCGGCATCGGCGAGGATGACGCCCCACGGCGAGACGATCAGCGCATGGCCGAAGGTTTGCCGACCGCCCTCATGCTCGCCGCATTGGGCGGGCGCCAGGACGAAACAGCCCGTCTCGATGGCGCGGGCCCGCAGCAGCACATGCCAATGGGCCTTGCCGGTCGTGCGGGTGAAGGCGGCAGGCACCACCAGGAGCTTGGCGCCGGCTTGGGCCAGACTGCGATAAAGCTGCGGGAAGCGAAGATCATAGCAAATGCTCATGCCAAGTCCGCCCCAGGGCGTATCGGCCAGCACGGCGTCGCGGCCCGGGCAGAAGGTGGCCGACTCGCGATAGCTTTCGCCATTGCCGAGATCGACGTCGAACATATGGATCTTGTCATAGGCCGCCACGATGGCGCCCTCCGGGTCGATCAGAAAGGAGCGATTGGCGACTCGCTCATCCCCGACCAGCACCGCCAGCGAGCCGCAATGTAGCCAGAGACCGGTCTCGCGCGCCAATTCACGAAATGCATGGAGCGCCTTGTGGCTGGCTTCGGGCAGAGCGCGGGCGATGACATTGGCGCGGCCCCACGCCATCATGCTGACATTTTCCGGCATCACCACCAACTCGGCCCCGGCGGCCCGCGCCTCCAGGGCCAAGCTCGCGGCCGCTTGGATATTCTCGTCCATGTCGCTGCCGGCATTGACCTGGAGGCAAGCCGCTTTCAAGCGCGCGCCGGCCATCAGGCCTTCGGCCCCAATAAGGGGTCGAGACCACCCTTCGCATCGAGGGCATAGAGGTCATCGCAACCGCCAATCAAGCGATCGTCGATGAAGATCTGCGGCACGGTGCGGCGCCCGCCGGCGCGCATCATCATCGCCTGCTTGAGAGCGCTGTCCATCGACACGTCGGTCTCCTCGAAATCCGCGCCCTTGCTCTCCAGCAGGGCCTTGGCACGCGAGCAATAGGGGCAATAAGGCTGGGTATAGATCTCGATTTTCGCCATGCTGGTCGCTTTGAACTCCAAAACACTCACTGGCGAATATTATTGCGGAAATACGACCCGCGCCAGTGTCACCACATCGACCCGCGTCGCGCCGGCGGCGCGCAGGAGTTCGGTGCAGGCGCCGATGGTGGCGCCGGTGGTCAGCACATCGTCGACCAGCACCAGTCGCCGGCCGGCAGCGCGGTCAGCTTGGCCTCCCAGAGCGAAGGCGCCCTTGATATTGCGCAGACGTTCGGACCGGCTCATGCTTCCCTGCGGCGCCGTCCGCCGCTGGCGCCGCAGCAGATCGGGACAATAGCTTGCCTTCGAATGACGCCCTAATTCCTGGGCCAGCAGCGCCGCCTGATTATAACGCCGCTGCAGAAGCCTGAGCGGATGGAGCGGCACCGGTACCAATAGGTCGGCGTCAGCCAGCAGGTCGCGCGCCGCCTGGGCCATCCAGGGCGCGAACGCGCGCGCCATTCCGGGCCGATCGGCATGTTTGAAGGATAGCACCAGGCCTTTGCTTGCAGCATCATAGGAAAACGCCGCCCGCGCCCGGTCGAAGCCCGGCGGATCACGCAGGCAGGCGCCGCAGGTGAGCCCGGTCTGGGCTTGATCAGCGAAGGGATGACCGCAGCGAACGCAACAGGGCTGAGCAAGAAAGTGGATTTCGTTCCAGCAGCTTGGGCAGAGTCCACCCTGCGCGGCAACCTGCCCGCGGCAGTTTAGGCATTGGGGGGGCATCACCAGATCGAGTACCCAATTTGCGGCGCGCAGCACGCTCGAGCTCCTCTTCCCGCTTTTATTGCCGGCCCCGCCATGGCATAGAGCCGCGATGAGCGATCCTATTCTATTTGACCGGCAACAGGTAAGACGTCAGCGTGACCGCGCCGCCCGGGGGCTCGCCGCGCATGATTTTCTACTGCGCGAATCGGCGGACCGACTGGCCGACCGCCTGCGGGACGTCACGCGGCGCTTTCCGCTTGCGCTCGATCTCGGCTGCCATGGCGGCGAGATGAGCGAGGTTTTGCAGGGCCGTTTCGGCATCGAGCGCATCGTGCGCTGCGACCTGTCGGCGGCGATGGTGGTCTTGAGCGGGACGGCAATGGGCGTCGTCGCCGATGAGGAGATGCTGCCCTTTGCCGAGGCGCGCTTCGATCTGGTGATCAGCAATCTGTCGCTGCATTGGGTCAATGATCTACCCGGCGCCCTGCTGCAGATCCGCCGGCTCTTGCGGCCTGACGGCCTGTTCCTGGCTGCCATGCTGGGCGGCGAGACCCTGACTGAATTGCGCCAGTCTCTCATGGAGGCCGAATTGGCGGAAGAAGGCGGCGCCGGGCCACGCGTCTCGCCCTTCGTCGAGGTCAAGGATGCCGGCGCGCTCCTGCAGCGCGCCGGCTTCGCGCTGCCTGTCGCCGATATCGATCGGGTCGATGTCACCTATGGCGATCCGATGGCGCTTTTTCACGATCTGCGGGGCATGGGCGAAGGCAATGCGGTGATGGCGCGCCGGCGCCATTTCTCACGTCGCGCCACCTTCGCCCGCGCCCTGGCGCTCTATCAGCAGCGCTTTACCGATGCCGACGGTCGCCTGCCGGCGCGCTTCCAGATCGTGACATTGACCGGCTGGGGCAAATGAACTTCCCGCAGTCCCTGCAGCGGGGAATCCTCATCAAGCGCTATAAGCGCTTTCTCGCCGACGTCAGCCTGGCCAGCGGCGAAGTCATCACCGCCCATGTCGCCAACCCCGGCGCCATGACCGGTCTGGCCGAGCCGGGCAGCGAGGTCTGGCTGTCCCGCTCCGCCAACCAGGCGCGCAAATTGCCTTGGAGCTGGGAACTGGTGCGGGTTGGGTCGACTCTGGTCAGCGTCAATACCCAGCACCCCAATGCGCTGGTCGCAGAGGCCTTGGACAAGGGAGCTCTCCCGGCGTTCACAGGCTATGAAACGATTCGCAGCGAGGTTCCCTATGACGGAAATTCCCGCGTCGATTTTTTATTGACCGGGGCGGGTCGCCGCGACTGCTTTGTCGAGGTCAAGGCGGTCAGCCTGCGTCAGGGTTATTCTGCCGCCTTTCCCGACAGTGTTACGGCCCGCGGCAGCAAGCATCTGCGCGCCTTGGGCGATCGGGTCAGGGCGGGTGACCGCGCCGTCATGCTTTTTATCGTTCAGCGCGCCGATTGCCTGTCTTTTCGCGTAGCCGACGAGATCGACCCGGCCTATGGCCGGATTTTACGATGCGCAATGGCTGAAGGCGTTGAAACTTTGTGCTATGCTTGTCGTCTATCGGTTGATGGCATTGAGATCGGGGCGACCTTGCCGATCATTTTGGACATGGGTGTTTAGCGTGTTGGACGACGAAGAGATGGAACGTGAAGAAGCCCGACAGAGCGGTGCGCGCGTGACGATTCATGGGCCGGCTGAGTTTGCCGCCATGCGGGTTGCCGGGCAGATGGCGGCGGAAATGCTCGATTACATCACGCCTTTCGTCAGGCCAGGCGTCACCACCAACGAACTCGATCACCAGTGCGCGGTTTTCGCGTCGGAACGCGGCGCCACCTCAGCCCCGCTCAATTATCGCGGCTTTCCCAAATCAATCTGCACCTCGATCAATCATGTGGTCTGTCACGGGATCCCGAGCGACAAGATGCTGGAAGAGGGGGACGTGGTGAATATCGACGTCACTCCGATCGTCGATGGCTGGCATGGCGATGCGAGCCGCATGTATTTCGTTGGTAAGGTCGGGATCAAGGCGCGCAAACTGTGCGAGGTGACCTATGAAGCGATGATGCGCGGGATCAATCAGGTCAAGCCCGGCGCCACTTTAGGCGATGTCGGCCATGCGATACAGAGCTTCGCCGAATCCCATCGCTATTCCATTGTGCGTGATTTCTGCGGCCATGGCGTCGGCAAGGTTTTCCACGCCCCCCCCAATGTCATGCATTATGGCCGCGCCGGCGAGGGTCTCGTGCTAAAGGAAGGCATGATCTTCACCATCGAGCCGATGGTCAATGCCGGCCGGCTCGAGACAAAAATTCTTGCCGATGGCTGGACCGCCGTGACCAAGGACAAAAGCCTGTCGGCCCAATTCGAGCATACGGTGGGGGTCACCAAGGATGGGGTGGAGATTTTCACTCTCTCACCCAAAGGCTGGCATTTCCCACCCTATCAAGCATGAGCCGGCCCGATGGAGCAGGCCGATAGCCCGCATTATCTTGGTCACCGGCAAAGACTCAAGCAGCGTTTCCTGACGGCGGGCGACGACAGTCTGCCCGACTATGAGCTGCTGGAACTGATTCTGTTCCACGCCATTCCGCAGCGGGACGTGAAGCCGTTGGCGAAAAAGCTGCTGGCGCATTTTGGCGGCTTCGCGGCCGTTCTGAATGCCGATGTCGCGGCGCTTATCCGTATCGACGGAGTCAAGGAAAGCACCGCCACCCTGCTGAAAATCATCGCGGCCGCCGGCCGCCGGCAGGCGAAAACCGAGATGTTCGAGCGGCCGGTGATCGGATCCTGGGACCGGCTGGTGGATTACTGCCGAACCAGCCTGGCCCATTTGCCGCGAGAACATTTGCATCTGCTGTTTCTCGACCGGCGCAATGCGGTGATCGCAGGCGAGACGCAAAACAGCGGCACCATCGACCATACGCCGGTCTATCCGCGCGAAGTGGCCCGCCGGGCGCTGGAACTTAACGCCTCGGCGGTGATCATGGTCCACAACCACCCGTCGGGCGATCCCTGCCCGAGCGGCGCCGATATCGAGGCCACCAAACGGGTCGCCGCGGCCCTCAAGGCGGTCGGCGTGACCCTGCACGACCATCTGATTGTCGGCCGCACAGGTCACGCCAGTTTGAAATCGGCGGGATTGATGGAGCCGTGAGGGGCGCTTCACCGCACTCATCATTTGGCGGTCTTCACCGCGAACATCATTTGGCGGTCTTCACCGCGAACATCATTTGGCGGTCTTCACCGCCGTGACCATTACCTCGACCAGCGCCCCCGGCGCGGCCAGATGGGCGACCTGCACGGTGGCGCGGACCGGTTTGTTCGGCTGGGCGGCGGTGCCGAAAAATTGGAGATAGGCGGCGTTCCAGCCGGCGAAATCCATCATGTCGCCCTTGGTTGGATCGCCCGCCAGGAAGGCTTCGAGCTGGACGCAATCGCCAAGACCGAGCCCCTGCTCCTTGAGGACCTTCTCGATCTTCTGCAGTGCACCGATCGATTGCGTCTTAGTATCCGAAGTCCAGGCGGCGGCGGTGCCCTTGGCTTTGTCGGCGGGAACGTCGGGATCGGACAGGAAGCCCGAAACATAGAGCGTATCACCGGCCCAGACGGCCGAGCTGAACAACGCCTGCGGCTCGCCGATGCGGGTCACTTTGACGCCGTCCGCCAGCACCGGGCCCGCCAACAGGGCGGCCAGGGTCACGCCGATCATTGCCTTGCGCATTTTTCTCTCCTCGATTGATTGGAAATGGGAATATAGCCTGATTACAGCATGATGGACGCAGCTTGGCTATTGCCTAAGCCATATGACGTCCTTATCATTCACTTCCGTGAGCGATCCTTATTTCAACATAGTCAAACTGATAGAACGGCTGCACCGTCATTTTCTTGACGTGTTGCGTGCCGAGTTGCACCGCCTTGAGATCGACGACATCAATGCGGTCCAGGCTCTACTTCTCTATAATATTGGTGAGGACGAAGTGGTCATTCGCGATCTCAAGGATCGCGGCTATTATCATGGCTCGAACGTGTCCTACAACATCAAGAAACTGACCGAATTCAATTATTTGCAGCAGGAACGCAGCACCCATGATCGCCGCTCGATCCGACTGAAGCTCACCGAAAAAGGGCTTCGCCTGCGGGATGGCGTGCGCGACCTGCAGGCGCATCTGGCGGCAAAGATCGCCAGTACGCAGGATCTGCATGGCGACCTGGAAGGTTCCGCCACGGCCATGCTCCGCGTCGAGCGGATTTGGACTGATTTCATCCGCTACGGACGGGACTAGGCTTTCATGATACCCCGCTACAGCCGCCCCGCCATGGTGGCGATTTGGGCGCCGGAAAACCGTTTCCGCATCTGGTTCGAGATCGAAGCCCATGCCTGCGACGCCCAGGCCGAACTCGGCGTGATCCCGTTTGAGGCCGCCCGTCTGGTTTGGGAAAAGGGCGACCGCCCCTACACCGCGGCACGGGTCGCGCGGATTGATGAAATCGAAGCGGTGACCAAGCACGACGTCATCGCCTTCACAACCGAGTTGGCGGAGCATATCGGCCCGGAAGCCCGATTCGTGCATCAGGGGATGACCTCATCGGATGTGCTGGACACCTGCCTTGCGGTGCAATTGAAGCAGGCCGCCGATCTGCTGCTGGCTGATATCGACCAGCTTTTGGCCGCCCTCAAGGGCCGCGCTTTTGAGACCAAGGATCTCGCCTGCATGGGCCGCAGCCATGGCATCCACGCCGAGCCGGTCACAATCGGCCTCAAATTCGCCGGCTTTTATGCCGAATTCGAGCGCAACCGACAGCGATTAGCGGCCGCCCGAGAGGACATCGCCACCTGCGCTATCTCGGGCGCGGTGGGCACCTTCGCCAATATCGACCCCGCGGTCGAGGCGCATGTCGCGGCCAAACTTGGCCTGACCGTCGAACCTCTGTCGACCCAGATCATTCCGCGCGACCGCCATGCTTATTTCTTTACCACCCTGGCGGTGATCGCCAGTTCGGTCGAGCGGGTCGCCACCGAAATCCGCCATCTGCAACGCACGGAAGTGCGCGAGGTTGAGGAATATTTCTCGCCCGGCCAAAAGGGCAGCTCCGCCATGCCGCACAAGCGCAACCCGGTGCTGACGGAAAATCTCACCGGTTTGGCTCGGCTGGTGCGTGGCATGGCGGTGCCGGCGCTGGAAAATGTCGCGCTGTGGCATGAGCGCGACATCAGCCATTCATCGGTGGAACGGATGATCGCGCCAGATGCGACCATCACCCTCGATTTCGCCCTGACCCGGCTGACCAGTGTGATCGCCAATCTGGTGATTTATCCGGAAGCGATCGAGCGCAATCTCAACCAACTGGGCGGCCTGATATTCTCCCAGCGCGTGCTGCTGGCGCTCACCCAGGCGGGGGTCAGCCGCGAGGACGCCTATCACCTTGTGCAGCGAAACGCCATGCAGGTTTGGAACGGTACCGGACGCTTCCTCGATTTGCTGCAAAGCGACACCGACGTGGTCAGCCATCTGAGTGAGGCTAAAATCGCCACCCTGTTCGATCTTGGCTATCACACCAAGCATGTGGACACGATCTTCCGCCGGGTGTTCGGCGACTGATAAAGTCAGGTCAAATTCATGCAGTTGCAGGGTCGCCGCAGCAATCCTTGTAATGTTGAGCGATACGCTGGGTAAATCCTGGTTATTCTGGCTGATTGGCTGCACGACCATCGTAAATCCGAGGCCTTAACCATACACCAATGGCGTATATTTTTCCTGGGCCCCATGCGTCAGAGGCGTATAGTTCCATAGTCAAGACACCGCATCACACTATAGTCGAAACACCCTCCAACCTCTGAAATGGCAAAAAAGGCTTTCGATAAGATCATCGCCGGCCTCGAAGATGCGGCGGCCTATCTTGCCGGCGATGTCAGTCGTGGCGTGACCTACACAATAAGTCCCGTCGATGTCGCAGGAATTCGCAAGAAACTGGGCCTAAGCCAAGGAAAATTTGCCGCCAAGTACGGTTTGGATACCCGAGCCGTCCAGCAATGGGAACAGGGTCGAGGGCAACCCGAGCGAAGCGCCCGTGTCCTTTTGCGGGCCATGGAATTGAATCCTGAATTAATCGAAGAGGCCGCCCGGTTGGTCTCAACTTGACCCAAAGCTGCCTTTCGCCAGCCTTCGATGGCGATGAAGCAGGGGCGCGATTTTTCGCGCTGAGGTTGTATTCGGTCGACGATTTCAATTCTGCCTCAATTTCTTCTTCCGACTGGTAAATTGGGCGCCTTATTCCTATAATCCCGCCATGAGCGACCCGACACGATGCACGCTTGCAGAGCTTGAGGCCGAACTTGAAGCGAGTGAGGCTGAAACCGGTCCTGGCATACCCCTCACCGAAATCGAAGCAAAGATCGAGGCTGCGATCGAGCGTGCCGAACGCGTGCCGCCGGCCGGTCGACGCCTCAAGGCCGTCCCCGGCCGGTGATCGAACTAAGCCGCCGGGCCGCAGCGCAGCTCGACAGTCTCCTCGCTCATTTCTCGGAAAAGAAACGCCCCGAGGCAATGCGAAATCTTCTTTCAGCGTTGCGCGAAGCGCGTGACGCTATCCAAGCCAACCCCGACGGCGGTCTTACTGCGCCGCGGCCCTATCCGACCCTCGCACGACCCGGCCGCCATTGGCTTAGGTCAGGCCGATATTGGATTGCATGGCTATCCCGTCCGGTGCTCAAAATCGTAGCCGTCGTCTACGACCAGGCTGACATCCCTAGTCGCGTTTGATCGGACACGGCCCGGGCCGTGAGTTGGAACCGGACGACGCGATCGGCTGCTTCCGGACCGGCAAGACATTGGGCATACTGGTCGCGAAGGAGTCCAGATGACCCGTTGCGGAAGTAGCGGGGTGTGAACGCCGGTCGAAATCCGCGTGAAAACGCCGCAGCGGAAAATTCCGGCACGTTCCTTGCTTCGGCCGGGCCTGTCCGTCGAAGCGATGGTGGCAAACTCGGACGGATAAGCCAGCGGCGTCAAGCCCCTGCCGCCAAAGGCGGTGGCCAACGGCCAGGCTTTACAGCGCTGGTGGTCCGGCCACAATCATCGCCATGGTCGGCGGCGCGCCAAAATTCTGCGGCAAATATGCGCGGATCTTCACCGGCGCCAACAAGCGGGGCTTGGTATTTTTGATTGGACCACGGCAGGCGTTTCTCATTTTGATGGTGGAAAGCCGGTAACCAGGTTTGCCGTCGAATTTGGGTACGGACTAGAAATCCGGTGACATACTGCGTACTATCGAAAAATGAAAACAACGATTGAACGCATAGAGGCGGGAAAGATTTTGCCTGCTGATCAGCTTGCTCGGCTTGGCCTTGGGCCTAGTCGGTTATTGCGCGTTGTGCTTGAGACGGTGGATTCTGACGTCGACGAAATCAGCGTTACCGAGATGAACGCAAATGGTGGCGCATTCGCGTATCTAGTCGACGAACCCGACCTTTACAGTGACGCCGATCTGATAGAGCGCAATGCAGATTTCGGCGGGTGACGTATTGCTCGCACGTTTCCCGTACACTGATTTGTCCGCCGACAAGAGGCGGCCGGTCGTCGTGATTTCGGTGGACAATGGCGGCGACGACATCATTGTCTGTGCCATCACGTCCAAGCCATATAACGGCCCCTACGATGTGCTCGCCACGCCAACCGATGGCACCGGATTGAATGTTCCCTCACGGATTCAGTTCGACAAAATTGCCACCCTTTCCAAGACCATCATTTCCGGGCGGATCGGCACAATGCCGCCGGAATTTATGGCAATGCATAAACCCCTGTTGTTGCGCGTTCTGGGGTTGGGATGCCCATGACGGTGACGATTCAGGAACCGCAGGACAAGCGCACGATCGATGTGCTGTTCGGCGGAACCTGACCCATATCTGCCCTTCGTGGAACAGCGATATTGCTCTGTCAGCTGACGGTCAATGCCTCCTTTGGTAGCTGTATCAATCGATGGGAACGTATATTCTTCTGCACTAGCACCGCATGATGGCTTCAGGATTGCAGCCGTGATCTTCTCAGCGATTACTTTCCGGCCAACACATGGCCATAGTTTCCCTTGGATATCGTTGGTAGCCGTAACGGTCTTTTGGGCATCCGGTTTTTGGTGCGCGTCTATCGCCGTTCCCGAGAATATCTTTGATCTGAATCCAATCGCAGCGGTCTTAATGATCGTGGCCGGAGCGGTGCTTTCATTGTTTCAAGTGGCATACGGCATCTTTCGGCGCAGGCGGTTGCCGGTTGCTGTCTTCACCGTCTGTCTCATCGTTTTTTTTGGTCAGATGGTGCTTCGCGGATTGCTCCATTGGCCGTGGTAGCAGCGAGGAAAATTGGGATCAAGGGCCAGGCTATGGTTTCAGGCCTATATCCGGTCATGACCCAATGCTGTCGGCCGACGACTCGTTTTGTGCTACCCTTCCAGACTGTGATTCCTCCATTAATTGCATGTATGAGGCGACGGAAATTAGGCTGGTCGATTTCAGATCAATTTATTTTGGGATTGCGTGCATTTTCATGACCGCATGCTTGGCCGCAAATGCTACGGAACATGAGGATGACCATGTAATTGAAGACCCAGGTGAAGAAGCTGCAATCGCTGCGGCCGCAGGGCAAGCTATCCGAAACGGACGATCTTTGATATTGCAGACAAAAGCCGGGAAAGTGAAATTTGAAGATGGAAAAGGTCTGAATTTTTCCGACCCGAATTTCGGATACGCGCTCTCCCGGTACTTTGCTGGCCAAGGTTTTCTTATCACTGCTGGTTATGCGAACTCTGACGTTGCTAGTTCGTTTTGGGTCAGCGAGGCAAATGGCCGCTCGACATATCTCGATGGTGCTCCTATCTTTTCGCCTGATGGGCGCCACTTTGCAATCATCAGCACCTGCGACGGGATGGGGAAATGTATTCTGCAGATTTGGCAGTCTGATGGCCCGAAGCTTCTCTTCGAGCGCAAACCGCCCGACAATGAGTACGAGGATTACGAGCGTGAATCCTGGCACGGCAACAAGAGAATCGTGATCGACATAGGCGTCAACTCTCCAGAAGACAGTAGCGAGCTTCGGTATTCTTCGGGTGCTATTGTAGAAACAACGCCCGGCAATTGGCAATTCGATTGGAGTCGAAAATAAAGAGGGTTGCGATTAACGGTAGCTGTTGGCACCTTGCCGGAATAGCTAGACGCGGCACGGGAGGCCGCTTTCGGACTCCGCCGACATTCGGCATACTGGCGACGACCGAGTCCATCTGACCCACAGCCGACCTTCCCGGGCCTGTTGATTTAGGCTTCCTTGCCAGTAAGATATTCTTCGAACGGTTGAGAGAGACGATTTGAAGCCATTATTGGGGTTAATCGCCTTTGGGATGTTACTGGGCTTGCTACCGCAATCAGGTTGGGCCAATGAACAGCACGACGAAATCAAGAAGTTGGTGTTGGCTTGCCCCGCGCGTCAGGAGGATTGCAGGCCTGAAACCGAATTTGTCGTTAAAATTCTGAAGGTGACTGGACCTTACGCGAAAGTTTCTATCGCGGCTGCCGACGGCACCGGGGAAACCGAAATCGCGTATCTAAAGAAGAAAGATGGCCTGTGGACTCTGCTGGACCAACGCACGGGGATCAATCCCCATGATCTGGGAATCCCCGAAAAGGCATGGTGACGATACTACCGGACCTGACCCTTTGCGGACGTTCCGAAGGCAGGATTCTCGCCTTGGCTATTTATCGATCACTCTCCCCAAGGTAGTATCTTCGGCGCTAGGCTGACCGGATTTCTGTCCAGTTAACGAAGAAGGGACCGCAATGCGCAAGTTGGGACATCTGACGTTGGTTGCCGCGTCGGTAGCATCAATGTACATTTTTAACGGCACCGCCAAAGCCGAAGCCCCGAAGAGTATTCCAGAGATTATCTCGCATCTTGCTGACAGAATGTACGCGACGGGCGAAACCTCTCCGAGTCCGGCCAATTTTGAAAAAGCAATAGCCGCAGGTCGTCAGCAGATCAAAGACTTGATGGCAACCGGCAACGTCGACCTTCTCACTGAGAAAGACAAGGCGGGTACTACGCCCCTAATGCTTGCCGCCTATTTCGGATTCGCGGGGATTGTCGAGGAGTTGCTTAGAGTTTGACCCATAATTAAGTTGAGTGATTTCAGTCCCTTATGGTTCTATCTGGTTGCGAACTTCGATAGAGGCACAAGATGTGGACTAAAATCACTCAGAAACAGTATCGCCGGGAAG
>Ga0116226_10000308_pt1 | contig 40961 bp, 29 predicted proteins | sample S1TSphfallax_FD_89692 | JGI IMG/M metagenome (GOLD analysis project Ga0116226, IMG submission 89692) | Host-associated microbial communities from peat moss isolated from Minnesota, USA - S1T2_Fa - Sphagnum fallax MG | ecosystem: Host-associated > Plants > Peat moss > Unclassified | place: USA... | reverse complement strand
GGATGTCGGTGGGCAGCAGCAGCTTGAGCAGGCGGACGGTGAAGCCGGGGCTGTCGATCGTTACCAGCACGTCGGGGTGGCGGGCTTTGACGTCGGCGGCCGCCTGGTGCAGCAGGCGGCGCAGTTTGAGGGCGCGGGGCAGCACTTCGAGCAAGCCCATCACCGCCAGTTCGCGCATCGGAAACAGCGGTTGCAGGCCTTGCTCGATCATGCGCGGGCCGCCGATGCCGGTGAAGGTGAGCTCCGGGCGGGCAACGCGGAGGGCCGCCATCAGCCGGCCGCCGAGCACGTCGCCACTTTGCTCGCCGGCGACCAGGTAGACGGTTTTTGCTTCGGTCATGCGGGTGTCACGACGGGGCAGGGCGGCGGGAAGGGCGGCCAGGCGGCATGGTTGCGTACGGCGCCGTCGCGGCGCACGGCGTCGATCCGGGCCGGGTCGAGGTCGGCATAGAGCCAGTCGGCGGCGCCCATCGGGCCTTGCGCGATCACGCCATCCTCGGGGAAGCCGTGATCGACCGGGCCGAACACGCAGGCCTGGCCGCGATTGACATCGAGGGCGGCACACCAGGGAGCGTCGCCAACGGTCGGAGCCACGGCGACGAAACACTGATTTTCCATGGCGCGGGCGCGAGCGGCGATGCGCACGCGGTTAAACCCCGCGGGCGTATCCGTGCAGGAAGGGGCCAGGATCAGCCAGGCGCCGGCCTCGATCTGGGCGCGGACCAGGCCGGGGAATTCCAGGTCGAAGCAGATGGCGATGCCGATCCGCCCCCAGGGGGTTTCGAACACCGTGGGTGGTTGACCAGGTGAGATACCCCACTGCTCCGACTCGAACCGGGTCATGACATGCTTGTCCTGGAACGCCACTCGGCCGTCCGGCGCCAGGAGCGGCGCGCGATTATGGATGGTTTCGCCGTCAAGGAACGGCAGGCTGCCAGGGACGAGCCACACGCCGTGACGCCGCGCCACCTCGCGGGCGGCGATGACGGCCTCGGACGCGTGGGCGCAGGCGTTGGTCAGCTCGCGGGCCAGATCGGGCGTGTCGCCGGCGGAAAGTTCAAGCGGGGCATATTCCGGCATCACCAGCAATTGCGCGCCGTGCGCGGCCGCCTGTGCGACCTCCCGGTCGAGCCGGTCCGCCCATCCCTCCAGACCACCGCCAGGTCCGACGCGCCATGGCAGCACGCCCAAGCGCAGTCCGCTCAAGGCAGCGGCGCGCCGGAGGTGGATTTCACCCAGAAGGCCAGGTGGTTTTCCACCTCGTCATGCGTGTCGACCTGCTTCCAACGCATGCTGCAGACCATGCCAGGCATCGGCACGAAGCCGCGGTGGCGCCAGAAACTGTCGAGCTTGCCGGCGCCGGCCGGCCGCAATGGATGGTCCTCGGGGCGGATCACGCCACAAAAGACAGCGTAGTCGCAGCCGTCTAGGGCGCCGGCGTGATGCTCGCGAGCGCGGAAGAACGCCACGCCGGCGCCGCGGCCACGATACTCGGCGAGTAAGACCGACTCGCCGAAATAGCAAAACTGCTCGCAATCCAGGCCGCGGGCCAGAAACGGGGCGCGGACCTGCGCGCTCTGGCCGGACAGACGCTGGGAGGTGGAACAGCCGACCACCTCGTCGCCGTCGCGGGCGATGGTCAGGGCTGCGTCATCGGCGGTGATAAAGGCTTCGAGGTGACGTTCCTCGCTGGCGATATCGCCATCATAGAGGTACGGCCAGTCGCGAAACACGGTGGTGCGCAGACGCGCCAGTGCGGGCAGATACCGACGCATCGAGGCGCCTGAAAATGTCTCGATGAGCAAGGGCGCGCCGCGTGCCATGAACATGGCATAGACGCCCGCATCGCGCGGCGCAATGCGGGCGTATCGGCGGACCTTGGGTTGTCGTTACGCTTCCAGATGCGCCTCTAGGAACCACAGCCATTTGTCGAGACCGCGGGATACCTCGGTGAAGATGTCGGCGGTATCGGCGTCACCGGCCTCGTCGGCTTCGTCGATACTTTCCCGAACGGCGTTGGCGGCGGTGCCGGTGCGTTCGATCATCGCCGCGAGGTGTGCTTCGACGGCATAGATGTCGGTGGGGTAGGGGGCGAGCTTGCTGGCCTTTGCTGTGGTCTGCACGGTGCCCATCGCGGTGCCCCCCAGCTGAACAGCACGCTCGGCCATGGTATCGACATAGCCGTCGAGGTCGCCCCGCAACTGATCCAGCATCTCGTGCACCCCAATGAACTGGCGGCCCTTGATGTTCCAGTGGGCCTGCTTGGTGGCCAGGGACAGGTCGATGGTATCGGCGACACGGGCGTTGAGCAGGGCGATCGCGGTGCTCTTGACGTTCGAGTCGAGCGCGTTGTGCGTCTTGTGCAGTTTCATGGCTGGCTCCTCGTGCCGTTGGCAGGCCTGGTCGGCGATGCGCCGTCCAGCGATGCCATCAGCAACGCCAACCCCACGAGACAGTTCCGCGACGGCTTGGTGGCCACAGACGCGCAGTCGCCTGCCTACGGATAAGGCAAGATCCGGGGGATGCCGGCATGCGCGCGCGCCTGTGCCGCGGCAATGACATCCTGCATCATGTCCATCTCACGGGCGACCACGGACATACGAGCGATTTCGAGCACGGCGATCAGCTCGTCCATGCTGACGCCGTCGCTCGCCATCACCAGATGGACGAGTGGGTCTGACAACATGCTCGCGAATGTCAACGGGCGGCCATCGTCGTGGCATGTGCAAGTCACCATGGATGTCCTTCTGCAAGTTCGCGCCAAAACCCTGTGACACCAAATAGTTGCTACGCCAGCTGGCATCTCGCGACCCTGGCACCGGGGTTAATTTGGGGAGAGGATGACGCCGGCAGTGGCAGGCTGGCGGGGTTATGCGGCGAAACCATGGCAGCGATGGAGGCTTGCGGTCGTCGACCGGCGCGCCAATGTGGACGGCCGGTTGCGTCCGGCTCGGCGTAGCCGTTTGGCCACAAATATGTGGCATGGCGGTTGCGTCCAAACGGTTGACCGCGTGAGTATCGGTTTCGGATGGCAGAAGCTGGTCAGTGTGGACGGCACGATTGACACGCGACGAGCATCGAAGGGGCGGTGGAGAGGATGGTTGCGATGAAAGCGTCAAGCCTGATCGAGAAGTCCGCGGCATTGCCGGAGGCGCCGCTACTGCGCAATGCGGTAGGAAAGGTACGCGGTCTGGCGAGCGTGGGTCCCACTGCGTCGTTGGTGGTACACGACCTCCTGATGCTGCGGCGGCTGGAATGCGTGCTGGACCTGGCCTCGGAAACCGACGCCGACGTACTGGTGGTGGACCTCGCGCCGGGCGACGTGCCGCCGGCACCCGAGGTCGCGCCGCATGCGGTCAGGTTGGTGCTGACCGACGAACCGGGTTGGGCTGACGATGTCTCGCTGCAGGGCGTGCTGCCACGCTCGGCCTCCTCGCGCCAGATCGTCGCCGCGGTGGTGGCACTGGCCGAAGGGTTGACGGTGCGCGATCCGACCTTGCGCCGGCCAATGCCCGACGTGATGGGACCGACCAGCGGATTGCTGACACCGCGCGAGGCGGAGATTCTGACATTGATCGGGCGGGGGATGAGCAACAAGGCGATCGCCCGCAGCCTCGGCATCTCTGCCCACACAGTAAAATACCACCTGGAGGCGGTGTTCGCGAAACTCGGGGTGCGCAGCCGGGCGGAGGCGGCGACCCAAGGTATGCGCCGGGGCATCGTCGTCCTGTAGCGCACCCAGCCACGTGCGACGCGCCGCATGGGCGGTGGGTGGCTTGGCGGGCCATGTCACACCCTGCTGCCATCGAGGGGTCCGACTGCGGTACGCATTCGGGATCGGAACGCATTGGTAAAATGTAACTAGGCGGTATGATCGCGCCGTGATTGAAGACTGGACGCAAGATTCCGCGGAGAGAGCCGATGACCGCGCCTATTGCCCAGGGTCTCGCCGTGCAACTCATGGAAGATCTGACACCCGACGACGTGTGCGCCGTGCTGGCGGTGTTCCGAGATGACCTGGAGCGGCTCAGCGTCTCGCTGCGCGAGGCCGCCGAGGTTGCGGACCTGGAACTGTTCCGGCGCATTTCACACAGCATGGCGGGCGCCGCCGGCGCGGTTGGCGCGGAACCGCTGGAGACAGTGTGCCGACAGGCGATGAAAGCCAGCGCGCCGGAGCAAACGCCCCCTCCGCGCTCGACGGAACTGTTGATATATTCGAGTGAGATCGATCGGCTGTGTGCCACCACACGGCAGGACATGGCGGCATGCATCGCGCGGTTCGAAGCAGTGGCGGCTACCGGCGAGCACATCTTGCGCAGCGGGTCCCGATAGCCGCCGGCCTTGCGGTAGATCGATCGAAAGCAAGGAAGACTGGGCTCTGCCCAGACCCGCAATGGCGCGGAGCTCCTTTGAATCGCCGGACTCAAGGGTTTGCGCGAGACAGCGCAGGAGTGGGTAGCTCCGACGTCGTTTGCGGCAACAGGCGCGTGCTACCCCGGCGCGCGCCAGCTGCGCAAATCATCGAGGCCAGCTTCGAACAACCCGCGGACTTCGCGCAATTTGTCGTTCACGGTGGTGAGGTCTTCGCCCGACAGGTTGGCAAGCTCGTCCGTGGCGCGTCCCAGACGCATCAGCCCGATCGTTTGCGCCGTGTTGGCCAGCAGGCGGGCATGGCGTACGAGTTCCCGCGTGTCGCCGGCTAAGGCCAGCCCTGGCACCGCAGCGATCTGTCGCCGGCTGGTCTCGATGAACGCCTGGACAATGTCCGTGGTTGGGCCTGGGCCGATCGACGCCGCCATGGCATCGAGGACCGCCGGATCGAACCCACGATTCTCGACCGCGATACGGGACGGGCGATCTTCGGCCGCGTCATACCCCGGGTGCCCGAGAACGCCGCTGTCGGACCCGCCGCCGACCAGGTCGTTGATCACGGCCAACAGCACGGCGGAGGCGATCGGCTTGGTCGCGAATCGGTCCATGCCCGCCATCGCCGACGCGGCTTCATCGGCCCGCATGGCATTGGCGGTCAGCCCGATGATGGGGATACCGCCCTGCGGCGGCGGTAGCTGACGGATCAGCCGGGTCGCTGCCAGGCCGTCCATCTCGGGCATCATCACGTCCATCAACACCAGGTCGAAGCGGTTCGCCTTGACCGCTTCCACAGCCTCCGCGCCGTTGGTGACGGAGCGCACCGTGTGACCTACGCGCTCCAGCATCCGCGTGACCACCAGCCGGTTGGTGGCATTGTCCTCCGCTACCAGAATGTGCAGCGGACCCGCCGTGTGGGGCACGCCCGCCGGCCGTGGTGACCCTCCGCCATCGGTTGCCCGGCGTGCCATCAGCTTGACGTTAAACGAAAACACGCTGCCAGCGCCGGGGCTGCTGTCGACCGTGATATCGCCGCCCATTTGCTCGACCAACCGACGGCTGATCGCCAGACCGAGGCCGCTGCCGCCGAAGCGCCGCGAGATCGAGCCATCGACCTGGGTGAATTCGTCGAACAGTCGGGGCTGCGCCTCGATCGGGATGCCGATGCCGGTGTCGCTGACGCGAAAGCCCAACCGGATCGAGGCGCTTTCCCGCTGTAGCAAGGTGACCGCGACCGTGACGCCGCCCACGCTGGTGAATTTGACGCTGTTGCCCAGCAAATTGAGCAGCACCTGGCGCAACCGGCGCTGGTCGCCGCCGACGCGCAGCGGCACGTCTTCAGCCACATCGAGCCTCAGGTCCAGACCTTTGGCGCGTGCCGCGGGTTCTACCATCTCTATCGTGCCGCGCAGCATGCGGCGTACGTCGAACGCGCTGTTGTCGAGTTCCAGGCGCCCGGATTCCAGCCGCGAAAAGTCCAATATGTCGTTGATCAGCTGCAGTAGATGGTTGCCGCTGTCGAAGATCACCCGGATGTAGTTGGCTTCGGTGGGCGGCAGGTTCATCGCCAACAACAGTTCGGCGAGACCGATGATCCCATTCATCGGCGTGCGTATCTCGTGGCTCATCACCGCGAGGAACTCGGTGCGGGCGCGTCCGGCGACTTCGGCCGCATCACGCGCCGCCGACAATGCCGCTTCGGCCTGCTTGCGATCGGTTATGTCGGTGAAACTGCGCACTGCCGCACCGTCAGGCAGCATCTTGGTGCGGATTTCCAACACCCGGCCGTTGGGCCGGAGATGCTCGATCGGGCCGGGTCCGTCGGCGCCGATGTCGGCGTCCTCGATCGCGCGGCGACGCGCTGGATCTAGCCTGGCTTGCGCGCCAAATTCGCCGCGATCGATCAGCCAGGTTCGAATCCGGCGATAATCGGGACGTTGATCAAGCAACTCGGACGGCAGTTCCAGCAGTTCGACGGCTCGCGTGTTCAGCACCGTGACCGCGCCATCACGCTCGATCATCATGATGCCCTGATTGGTATTCTCGAGTGCGCTGCGCAGTACCGCGCGCGATTGCCATACCTGACGGTGCTCCCGCACCAGCAGCAGACCGAACAGGAAGGACGCGATGGTCCCCAGCACCGTTGCCGACAGAATGGCGGTCCGCCTGTCCCGACTGCCCAGCAGGATGTCGACCTCGGGACGACCGACCAGCGAGACCAGCGGGTAGCTTGCGACACGCTCGAAGCTCACCTGCTGCGGCGTGCCGTCCGGCAGTGTTTGGCGGACGCTGCCGCCGGCCGGGCCCGTGATGACGGACTGCCAGGACGTGGCGCCGAAGACCGGCTGACCGATCTTACGGGACTGCCACGGCAGCGTTGCGAGCAGGATGCCATCGCGGTCGCACAACCAGGTGACGGTGTCGCTGGTCAACGGGCCTCGGACGCCGCTCACCAGGGTCACCGGATCGATGTCAGCGATCACGGCCCCGGCATAGTGGCCGTCGGACGCGGTGATGCGCCGTACGAGACGCAGGGTCCAGGCCCCGGTTCGGTCCTGCGTGGGCACGCCGATCTGCAGGACATCATCAGGCGATGCCTTCGCCGCGCTGATCGCGACGTCGGTCGATATGTCCGGTGACGGTGAGCCGAGTGGATCGCTGCTGGCGAGCACTGTGCCGTCCGCGGCGATCTCCGCAAGCCGCATCCTGATCGCGACATCGCGTCGGGCCGCCGTCGCCCAGTCGGACAGGTCGGTGACATTGCCGCTGCGCAGATAGGCGGCGCGGATCGCTATTTCCGCCTGATCAACGAGATCGAGCACGCGGGTGGCGTTCTGTGCGACCGACATGGCGAGCTCGGTGTTCTGCCGGTTGGCGTCCCGTACCGCGGCATCGGTAACGTCGCGCATGCGCATGAGCGACGCAGCCCACAGGATGGACACCATCGCGATGAGCAAGGTGGCGTAGAGAAGCTCCGCGCGGCGCCGGGGTTGCGGCATGGTCTTGGATAACGCCGGCAGGTGCTCCTCCTTCTCCCGTCAGGGCAACATGGTCACCCGAAAATCCGAGAATAGCATTCGGAGGCCATTTAGAAACATGACGGAAATGGCTCGTATGGCGGAGTGGGTCCGGCTGGCGGAGATCAGGCCGCGGCCAGCCGGACCATGATGGGCCGGTGGTCGGAGGCGTGGCGGGGGAGCACCGCGGTGTCACTGCACGTCAGTCCGCGCACCAGGCACCTATCGATGCGTAGCGGCAGGATGTCGACCATGCGATGGGTGGCGTGGCGTGGTCCGACGTCGCGAAAACCAGGGAGGAGGGCTGGGCCGAGCAGGTTGAAGTCGCCCAGCACGGCGGCGCGAGGCGGTAGGTGGCGGGCCAGCCTGCGCAGTTGGCGGCGGTTGAGCACCTGACCATGCGAGAGGTGGACATTGGCGACGGCGAAGTCCCCCAGATCGAGGACCTGGCTGACCCGCTGGAACATCGAGCCCGCCGGCAGATGGACAGTGAACGGGCGCTGGCGCATCGGGGTCGGGGACCACATGGCCAGGCCGTGGATCCGGCCGGGCAGGGGAACGCGGGCGAAATCACCACCGACGATCGACACGAGCGCGCCAATATCGTGGGTGGCCTCCTGCATCAGCAGCAAGTCCGGGTGTTCGTGACGAATCAGGCGGGCCAGATCGTGAACCGAGGCCCCTTTGAGACGCAGCAGATTCCAGCTGATGATCTTCACGCGAGGCGTGCCGGACGCGCCTTAGAAGGGAATATCGTCGTCCAGATCCGTGCCGCCCTTCGGCGCGTCCCATGACGGCGCCGCACCGCCGCCACCGCGCGGCGGCGTGGCACGAGCGGCCGGAGCGGTGCGCTCCCGAGAATAGCCACCGCCCTCTGACATGCCACCTTCGCCGGTACCCCGCGTGTCAAGCATGGTCAACTCGCCGCGGAATTTGCCGATCACCACCTCGGTGGAGTACTTTTCTTGGCCCGACTGGTCGGTCCATTTGCGGGTCTGCATCGCGCCCTCGACGTAGACCTTGCTGCCCTTGCGCACGTATTTCTCGACCACGTCGCCGATCCGGTCGTTGAACACCACGATGCGGTGCCACTCGGTCTTTTCTTTGCGCTCGCCGGAGGCACGGTCGTTCCAGGTCTCGCTGGTGGCCAGATTGAAACTGACGATTTTCGAGCCATCCTGGCTGGTGCGCACCTCGGGGTCCTTCCCCAAATTGCCGACCAAGATCACCTTGTTGACGCTGCCTGCCATATCGCTGATTTCCCGCTATTCGCCCGAGATCGGGACGTGCACCATAGGCCGCGCCACGAGTCTGGCCCAGCTTTGTAAGCCGCGCGGCGATCCGCCCTTCGATATTCGAGACCACCGTGCAGTTCGGGCTTTTCATATCCCGATATCACCGCCATATAAGCAGAACAACTCAAGAACACAATCTGCTTTCCCGTTATAAATTCGCCTATCCAGCGCCAAGGGATCATTCATGGCCGGCTCTATCGTCGTGCGCGGTGCGCGCGAGCACAATTTGAAGAACATCGACGTGGCGATCCCGCGTGACAGCCTGGTGGTGATCACCGGATTGTCCGGCTCCGGCAAATCGTCACTGGCGTTCGACACCATCTATGCCGAGGGCCAGCGCCGCTATGTCGAAAGCCTGTCGGCCTATGCGCGGCAGTTCCTGGAGCTGATGGGCAAGCCCGACGTCGATTCCATCGAGGGATTGTCGCCGGCGATTTCGATCGAGCAGAAAACCACCAGTCGCAACCCACGCTCCACTGTCGGCACCGTGACCGAGATAGCAGATTATATGCGCCTGCTGTGGGCGCGCGTCGGCGTGCCCTATTCACCCGCCACTGGCCTGCCCATCGAGGCGCAGACGGTCAGCCAGATGGTCGACCGCGTGATGGCGATGAAGCAGGGCACGCGGCTGCTGCTGCTGGCCCCGGTGGTGCGCGATCGGAAGGGCGAATACCGCAAGGAACTGGCGGAGCTGCAGGCGCGCGGCTTCACCCGCGCCAAAGTCGACGGCACGCTGTACGAAATCGGCGAGGTGCCGGCGCTCAACCGGAAGATCAAGCACGAGATCGAGGCGGTGGTGGACCGTATCGTGGTGCGCGACGGCATCCAGGCGCGTCTGGCCGACAGCTTCGAGACGGCGTTGGCGATGGCCGACGGCGTGGTCTATGCCGAATCCGCCGATGGCGGGGAGCGGACCGTGTTCAGCAGCCGCTTCGCCTGCCCGGTGAGCGGGTTCAGCATCGAGGAGATCGAGCCCCGGTTGTTCAGCTTCAACAGCCCGCACGGTGCCTGCCCGGCCTGCGACGGGTTGGGCGTGGAAAGCTTCTTCGACCCCGAACTGGTCATCCCCGACGAACGCCGCAGCCTGGCTGACGGCGCCGTCGCGCCCTGGACCGGCGCGCAAAGCCCGTATTACGACCAGACGCTCGCCAGCCTCGCCAAACATTTCAAGGTCAGCACGCGCACTGCCTGGGACGCGCTGCCGCAGGAGGCGCGCGACGGCGTGCTGTACGGCACGGGCAAAACCGATGTCGCGTTCACCTACAAGGACGGCGTGCGCCAGTATGGCGTGAAGAAGCCGTTCGAGGGCGTGCTGAAAAATCTGCAGCGCTGCTGGCAGGATACCGACAGCGCCTGGGTGCGTGAGGAAATGAGCCGCTATCAGGCGGAAAAACCCTGCGCGGTGTGCGGCGGCGCGCGCCTGAAGCCCGAGGCGCTGGCGGTGCGCATCGCCGGCAGCCATATCGCAGAAGCCTCCGATTTATCGATCCGCAAGGCGCTGCCGTGGTTCCAGGGAGTGCTGGAAACCCTGACGCCCCAGCGCCAGGAAATCGCCCGCCGAATCCTGCGGGAAATCGTTGACCGGCTGCAGTTCCTGATGGATGTCGGGCTCGATTACCTGACACTGGCGCGCGGCTCGGCCACCCTGTCGGGCGGTGAAAGCCAGCGCATTCGGCTGGCCAGCCAGATCGGCTCGGGTCTGACCGGTGTGCTGTATGTGCTCGACGAACCCTCGATCGGCCTGCACCAGCGCGACAATGAGCGGCTGCTCGGCACGCTGCGACGCCTCAAGGCACTGGGCAACACCGTGCTGGTGGTGGAACATGATGAGGATGCCATCCGCGCCGCCGACTATCTGATCGATATGGGGCCGGCCGCCGGGGTGAATGGCGGCCACGTGGTGGCACAGGGCACGCCCAAAGAAGTCGAGGCCAATCCCGCGTCACTCACCGGCGATTATCTGTCGGGCCGCAAGCGGATCCCGCTGCCGCCGATGCGCCGCCCGGTGCAGAAGGATCGGATGATCCGGGTGGTCGAGGCACGCGGCAATAATCTGAAGTCTGTGACCGCGGAATTTCCGCTGGGCACGTTCACCTGTGTCACCGGCGTCTCCGGCGGCGGCAAGTCGACGCTGGTGGTCGACACGCTGTACAAGGCCGTCAGCCGCCGGCTGATGGGCTCCGGTGAGGTGCCGGCGCCGCATAGCCGCATCGAAGGGCTTGAACTGCTCGATAAGATCATCGACATCGACCAGTCGCCGATCGGCCGCACGCCACGCAGTAACCCCGCGACCTACACCGACCTGTTCGCGCCCATCCGCGACTGGTTCGCCGAACTGCCGGAATCCCGCGCCCGTGGCTACAAGCCAGGCCGGTTTTCGTTCAACGTCAAGGGGGGACGCTGCGAGGCGTGTCAGGGCGACGGTGTGCTGAAGATCGAAATGCACTTCCTGCCGGATGTCTACGTCACCTGCGATACCTGCAAGGGCTGCCGCTATAATCGCGAGACACTCGACGTCAAATTCCGCGACAAATCGATCGCCGACGTGTTGTCGCTCAATGTCGACGAGGCCGTGCCGTATTTCTCGGCGGCGCCGCGCATTCACGACCGGCTGAAAATCCTGCAGCAGGTCGGCCTCGGCTATATCGCGCTCGGCCAGCAAGCCACCACCCTGTCAGGCGGTGAAGCCCAGCGCATCAAACTCTCCAAGGAACTGGCGCGGCGCGCCACCGGACGCACCCTCTACATCCTCGACGAACCCACCACCGGCCTGCATTTCGAGGATGTCCGAAAACTCCTCGAAGTGCTGCACGCGCTGGTCGACCAAGGCAACACCGTGGTGGTGATCGAGCATAATCTGGAAGTGATTAAAACCGCCGACTGGATCCTCGACCTCGGCCCGGAAGGCGGCGACGGCGGCGGTCGTATCGTCGCCCAAGGCACCCCCGAACACATCGCCGCCAACCCGGACAGCCACACCGGCCGGTTCCTGGCACCGCTGGTGCCGAAACAGCGCACGCGGAAACGGGCGTAGGGTTGAGCTCAGGAAGCAAGTAAGCCGGGGGCTGCCCGGACCCGCCAGGGGCCAAGCCCCTGGACTTAGATTCCAAGGGTCTTTGAGGAAGGGGGCTTACTCGGAGGTGGCAACCTCGGTGTCAGCCCCCTTCCTCAAAGACCCTTAAGCTTGGGGTTCAAAGGGGCGTGTGCCTCTTTGCGGGTCTGGGCAGAGCCCAGTCTTGCTCGCTTCCTGAGCTCAATCCAGCAACTCCGGTTCCTCGCGCGCTATTCGATCCCAGAGCGGCAGGAAGCTGAGCCAGGCGCCAACTTCGCTGCGGGCTCGGGTCTCCTGGGTTTTGGCTGGGGTTGGGGGGACGATGGGTTGGCCGGCGGCATGGGCCATGAGTTGGCCGCGGGCGGCGTCCTCAAACGCGATGAAGCGCCAGGCGGCGGCTTCCACGGTGGCGCCGACGGTCCAATGGCCGTGGTTTTGCCAGATCAGCACGTTGCGGTCGCCGAGGGCCTTGACGGCCTGGGCAGCGACGGCGTTGCGGGCCTCCTCCATCGGCACACCTTGCGGGCGGTTGGGTTCGAACAGCACCTGGTCGTCGTGCAGCAAGGCGGCGTCCGCGGTGATGGGGTCGAGCACGCGGCCGAACGCCGACCAGATCTTGGCGTGGAAAGCATGGGCGTGGGCGATGCCGACCACCTCAGGGCGGGCTTGCTGGATTTGATCGTGATAGGGCACGCCTGACAGATTGACGAGCCCGTCACCTTCGACCACGTCGCCTTTCGGGTTGACCAGCAGCAGGTCGGAGGCGCGGATGTCGGCGAATGACATGCCCATCGGGTTGACCCAGAAATGGTCGGTATGGATGGGATCGCGCGCGGTGAAATGGCCGGCCAGGCCGACCTCGAATCCATAGCGCGAAAACAGTCGGAACGCGGCGGCGAGGCGCTGGCGACGATGCGTGCGTTCGGCCGAGGGTGGCGACAGCGGGGCGGGGAGCTCCCAACGGGGGGCATTGCCGTCACGCGCAACGCTGTCGATCGCGGGGCGGCGGCGGTTGGGAAGATCGTTCATGGGGACTATGATCTTTTGCTGTTATTCGGCGGCGGCAGCGTTGGCGACGAAGCGATTGGGCGGGCGTCGCAGGCCGAGATGATCGCGCAGGGTGGTGCCTTCGTACTGGGTACGAAACAGGCCGCGGCGTTGCAGTTCGGGCACCACGTCATCGACGAAGTCGTCGACGCAGCCTGGAATTTCCGGGAACATGATGGTGAATCCGTCAGCCGCGCCGGCTTCGAACCAGGCTTGGAAATCGTCGGCGATCGCCCGCGGGGTGCCGATCAGCACGCGGTGTCCGCCGGCTGTGAGTTTGCGAAACAGTTGGCGAATGGTGGGGTTTTCGCGGCGGATCAGATCGAGCACCAGCTGCTGACGACTTTTGTGACTGTTGGTCTCGGGGATCACCGCGGGCAGCGGCACCGGTTCGTCGAGCGGGTGGGCGGACAGGTCGACGCCGATATTGATGAAGCTGGAAATGCCTTTGAGGCGCGCCGGCATGTCCTGCAGGTCCTGCAGCGCGTCGTATTTGGCCTCCGCCTCGGCCTCGGTGGCGCCGGTGATGACGGAGACGCCGGGCAGAATGCGGAACATGTCGGACGTGCGACCGTAGCGTGCGGCGCGGCTGGTGATGTCGCCGACGAAGTCCTGTGCTTCCTGCATGGTCTGGGCCGCGGTGAAGATCAGCTCGCCGGTACGCGCCGCGAGCTCGCGGCCGGGGCCGGAGGAGCCGGCCTGGGCGACTACTGGATGGCCCTGGATGGGGCGGGGGGCGTTGAGCGGGCCACGCACCGAGAAATGCGCACCTTTGTGGTTGATCTGGTGCATCTTGGCGACGTCGAGCCAAATGCCGGTCGCTTTGTCGCGGACCGCAGCGTCGTCCTCCCAGCTGTCCCACAGTCCGGTGATGACGTCGATGAATTCCTCGGCGCGGGCGTAGCGATCGGCGTGCGCCATGTGGCTGTCGAGGTTGAAGTTCTCGCCGCCGCCGAGGGAGGTCACCATGTTCCAGCCGGCGCGGCCACCGCTGAGTTCGTCGAGCGAGGCGAAGCGGCGGGCGAGGGTGTATGGCTCGTTGTAGCTGGTGTTGGCGGTGGCGGTGAGGCCGATCCGCTGGGTGACCACGGCGAGCGCCGGCAGCAGGGTCAGCGGGTCCCAGCGTAGCGCCTGGGTGTTGCGGCTGAGCACCTGCGGATCGAGTTCGCTGATGCCGACTGAATCGTTCATGAACAACGTATCGAAGCAGCCGGCCTCCAGTTTTTGCGCGACCTGGCTGTATACGGCAAAGCCGGAAGTCGCCGTGGTGTCCACCTCGGGCCGCCGCCAACTGCCACCGCGCGCGCCACCACCGGGCAGAAACGCCGCCAGCTTCAGTTGCCTGCGCGTGTCACTCATGGGACCTCCTGCCTGCTGGCGGGTATGTTATCCCTCAACGGCGCAAATGGCACGCGACCCAGTGGCCATCTTCGTTCTGTTCCAACGCTGGCGCCTCGGTCCGGCAGCGCGCCTCGGCGATCGGGCAGCGCGGGTGAAAATGGCAGCCTGGGGGGGGGCGGATCGGATTGGGCACGTCGCCTTTCAGCATGATGCGCCGGCGTTTGACGGTCGGATCGGGGATCGGCACGGCCGACAGCAGCGCCTCGGTGTAGGGATGGCGCGGATTATCGTACAGCGCCCGCGCGCTGGCGATCTCGACGACGCGGCCGAGATACATCACCGCGACGCGGTCGCTGATGTGTTCGACCACCGAGAGATCATGGGCGATGAACAGATAGGTCAGCCCGAATTTTTCCTGCAGGTCTTCCAGCAGGTTGATCACCTGCGCCTGGATCGACACGTCCAGCGCCGAGACCGCCTCGTCGCACACGATCAGTTTGGGTTCGACGGCGAGCGCGCGGGCGATGCCGATGCGCTGGCGCTGGCCACCAGAGAATTCATGGGCGAAGCGCGGCATATGGTCGGCGCGCAGCCCCACGGTTTCCAGCAGCTCGACCACGCGGGCCTCCAGCTGCTGGCGGTTCTTGACCAGGCCGTGGATGATCAGCGCCTCGCCGACGATCCCGCGCACGGTATGGCGCGGATTGAGCGAGGCGAACGGGTCCTGGAAGATGATCTGCATGTCGCGCCGCAGCGCGCGCAGGGCGTCCGTGTCGAGCGCGCGGACATCGCGGCCCTCGAACTGGATATCGCCGGAGCTGGGTTCGATCAGTCGCAGGATGCAGCGGCCGGTGGTGGATTTGCCGCAGCCGGACTCGCCGACCATGCCGAGCGTCTCGCCGGCGGCGATGTCGAGGCTGACGCCGTCGACCGCGTGCACGCGCCCGACCTCGCGCGACAGCAGGCCGCCTTTGATGGCGAAGTGCTTTTTCAGGTTACGGACGGACAGCAGGGGGGCGGGGGCGGTCATAGGATGCAGGCCGCCTTGTGGTCTGTGGCGACCAGCCGCAGAGCCGGCTCCGCCGCCCGACAGGCATCCATGGCGTAGCCGCAGCGAGCGGCGAAGCGGCAGCCGACCGGCGGGTCGAGCAGGCTTGGCACCGTCCCCGGAATTTGTTCGAGCCGCACGCGTCCGATCGCCTGCGCGTCAACGCGGGGGATCGAGCGGATCAGGCCCTGGGTGTAGGGATGGCGAGGATTGGCGAACAATTCCTCGACCGTGGCCTCCTCGACCACCTTGCCGGCATACATCACGACGACGCGCTGCGCGTGCTCGGCGACCACGCCCATAGCGTGGGTGATCAGCATGATGGCCATGCCGAACTCGCCTTTCATGTCGTCCAGCAATTCCAGGATCTGGGCCTGGATGGTGACGTCCAGCGCCGTGGTGGGTTCGTCGGCGATCAGCAGCTTGGGGCGGCAGGCGAGTGCCATGGCGATCATCACGCGTTGGCGCATGCCGCCGGAGAATTGGTGCGGATAGTCGTGCACCCGGCGTTCGGGGTTGGGGATCTGCACCAGGCGCAGCATCTCCACCGCGCGGGCCATCGCCGCCTTGCGCGAAAGTTTTTCGTGGGCGCGGAGTGATTCGACGATTTGCGCGCCGACGCCATACACCGGGTTCAGCGACGTCATCGGCTCCTGGAACACCATGCCGATTTCGCGGGCGCGCACCTGGTCCATCTCGGTGGGCGTGAGCGGGATGAGGTCGCGACCGCGCCACAGGATCTGGCCTGACTGGAAGCGTCCCGGCGGCATGTCGATCAGCTTGAGCACGCTGCGCGCGGTGACGGTCTTGCCGCAGCCGGATTCGCCGACCACGGCAAGGGTTTCGCCCGCGCCGATCGACAGGCTGACCCCGTCGACGGCCCGCACCATGCCGTCATCGGTGCGAAACCAGGTGCGCAGGTCGCGGATGTCGAGGATGGCTGCGTCGTTCATCGCTGGGGTATCATGCGGTGGGGGAGAGGCTAAAAGAAAGAATCTTCTTTTTCTGAAGAAACAGAAGTAAAAAGACTTTCCTGCATGAAACGGACAGAGGTTCAGTCACCGCTTCTAAATGGATAAAAGTTCTTTGGTTCTTTCTTTCAAGAAAGAACATGCCTTCCACTTGCCTTCGTACGAAGAAACTCACCTTAAATCACCCGCCGCGCATCGAGCGCATCACGCAGTCCGTCGCCAATAAAGTTGATGGACAGCACAGCGAGAAATATCGCGGCCCCGGGGAACAGCGCCCAATGCGGCGCGATATCCAGATAATCCTGCGCGTCGAACAGCATGCGGCCCCAGGTCGGCACGTCCGGCGGGAAGCCGAGGCCGAGGAACGACAAGGTGGATTCCGCGATGATCGCGTTGGCGACCTCGATGGTGGCGGCGACGATCACCGGCCCCATGGCGTTTGGCAGGATGTGGCGCACCACCAGGCGCAGCCGGGAGGCGCCGAGCGCGCGGGCGGCCTCCACGAATTCCTTCTCGCGCAACGAGAAGAACTGCGCGCGCACCAGGCGCGCGACCGGCATCCAGCGCAGGCCGCCGATCACCACCACGATCAGCACGAACACGCCGCCCTCGGTGCCCAGAAGACGACGCAGGGTGTCGCGGAACAGATAGATGATAAGCAGCAGCAATGGCAGTTGCGGCAGCGACAGGAACAGGTCGCTGGCCCACATCAGCAGCGCGTCCAGCCAGCCGCTGGCCATGCCGGCGATGGCGCCAATCACCACGCCGACGATGACGGCCACCAGCATGGCAGCGACGCCGACGGCCAGCGAGACACGGCCGCCGTGAATCATGCGGGCCAGCAGGTCCTGGCCGAGATCGTCGGTGCCGAACGGGTGCGTCCAGGAGGGGCCGGCGAGTTGGGCGCCGAAATCGATGTCGTCGATCGGCGTGCGCCACAGCCACGGGCCGATCGCGATGCCGATCACCAGCAGCAGCAGCACGACGATGCTGATCACCGCCAGGCGATGGCGACGAAAACGGCGCCAAGCTTCGCGTGCCGGCGATACCGGGGGTTTCGCGCGTGACACGATCCCGCCCGGGGGCGGGATCGTGTCAGCGGAAAGCGATGCGGGGGTCGAGCCAGCCATACAGGATGTCCGCGATCAGGTTGAACAGCACGACGAGGCCGGCGAACACGAACGTGACGCCCATGACCACCGGGGTGTCGTTGGACAGGATGGAGGCGATCAGCAGCGAGCCAATGCCGGGCACGCGAAAGATTTGTTCGGTGATGATGGCGCCGCCGAACACCACCGGCATTTGCAGCGCAACCAGCGTCACCACCGGGATCAATGCGTTGCGCACCACGTGGCGGATCAGCACGCGGCGCTGGCCGATGCCCTTGGAGCGGGCGGTGGTGACGTAGTCGAGCTTGATCACATCCATTGCCGAGGAGCGCACGAAGCGCACCAGGGAGGCGCCCTGATAAAGTCCAAGTACTGCTACAGGCATTATGGATTGTTGCAGTTCTCCCCACCACCAGGCCCATCCGGCGCCTGGCAGGTCGGCGCGGAACACGAAGGGCAGCCAGTTCAGCCGGATGCTGAACAGCAGGATCATCAGCAGGCCGGTGAAGAAGGTCGGTAGCGAGAAGCCGATGAACGCCAATGTGTTGGCGACCTGGTCGAACAGCGAATAGGGACGGGCGGCGGCGAGCACGCCGACTGGCACGGCGATCATGATCGCCAGCACCTGCGACGCGCCGATCACCGCGATGGTGACCGGCAGGCGCTGGAGGATCAGCGTGTCGACATTGATGCGGCTGACGAAGGAAAATCCCCAGTCACCGTGCAGCATCGCCACCAGCCAGTGCAGATAGCGTTGCCAGACGGGGTCATCGAGACCGAATTTCGCCCGCAACGCCGCCTGTACGGAGGCTGGCACGTTCGGGTTGCTGACCAACTCGCCGAACGGATCGCCGGGTGCCAGCGCCAGCACCGTGAATAGGATGACGCTGATGCCCAGCATGGCGGGGATCGCCAGCAGGATCCGCCGCAGCAGATAGGCGCCCGACATCGCCGAGCGTGCCTAAACGTCCTTGTACCAGTTGGCATAATCCCAGATATAGCTGTCGAAGCCGCTCAGCTCGCATTTCAGTTGCTTGTTGAGGGCGGCGACGCTGGGACGGGTGACGACGGGGATGACGACGACATTGTTGATCGCGAGGTCGTTGAGCTGGATCAGCTGTGCGGCGCGTTTCACCGGATCCAGTTCGGTTTCGGACTCGTGGAAAATCTTGTCGTAGTCGGGGCTCTGCCAGCGCGTGATGTTGCGGCCCTGCCATTTGTTGGCCTTCTGGGCAACCTCGGTGGAGAGGAACATCTGCAGGAACAGGCCGGGATCGGGCTGGATTGGACCGGTCGTGTACATTTGCAGGTCAGTGTAGAAATGCGGATACGTGTCCGGATTGGCAACGTCGGACGAGAAGAACACGGAGGCTGTAACCGCCTTGATCTCGATCTCGATGCCGGCTTTCTTGCAGGCCTGCTTGATGATCTGCTGGGTTTTCTGGCGGGGCTGGTTGATCGATGTCTGGAACACATACTTCAACGACTTGCCGTCTTTGGCGCGGGTTCCATCCGGGCCCGGAACCCAGCCGGCCTTGTCGAGGATGGCGATCGCCTTGTCGACATTGAACTCATATTTGGTGGTGGTGGACGCGAAGCGCTTCGGATTGAAAATGAAGTTCGGCGTGGCGGCGCCACCGCGACCATAGATGTATTTATGCACCGAGTCCTTGTCGACCAGCAGCGACAGCGCCTGGCGCACCGCGGGATCCGACAGGGTCGGATGCTTCGTTTTGATGCTGGAGCGCTCGCCGTCGACCTCAACGTTGGGATCGGTATTGTTGAGCTGGATATGCTCGATGCTGCCGCCCTCGGTGACGCGCACCTCACCCTTGCCGCCGGCTTCGAGGCGCGTGAGCACCTCATCCTCGACCTGGAGGTTCCAGGCGAAATCATATTCACCGGTCTGCAGCACGGCGCGCGCGGCGGATGCGGCATCGCCGCCACCCTTCATCTCGACAGCGTCGAAATAGGGCCGGTTGGGCTGATGGTAGTTTGGGTTGATCACGCCGGAGACGAGATCACCCGGGCGGAAATCCTTGAACAGATAGGGGCCGGTGCCAACTGGCTTCAAGTTGGTCGGCGCATCACGGGACTTGTCGCCGGAAAAATTCTCAAACAGATGCTTGGGAATGATCATCCCGTTGCTGCTGACGAACGCGTCCGCCCAGAACGGCGACGGCTTGGAGAACACGACCTTGACGGTATAGTCATCGATCTTCTCGACGACGATGTTGTTGTAGCTGCCCGCCGTCACCGCGGCGGTGGCCGGGTCCTTGGCATAACTCCAATTGAACACAACGTCGTCGGCGGTGAAGGGCTGCCCGTCATGCCATTTGACGCCCTTCTTGAGCTTCCAGATGACCGACTTGCCGTCAGCTGCCAGGCCGCCGTTTTCCGTGCTCGGCAGCTCCGCGGCCAGGATCGGCACGAGATCGCCGGTGGAATTCCAGGCGGCGAGGGGTTCGTAGAACAGCCGCGAGCCATCCTGATCCTTGGTGCCGACCGCGAAATGCGGGTTAAGCAACGTGGGGCCCTGCCACCAGAGCAGCTTCAGCGTGCCGCCGCCGCCGGCCTTGGTGGGCTTGTAGGGGGAAGCGGACTGCGCCATCGCGACACCGCCGATGGCCAGCAGCTGGGTGGCCATGGGGGCGGTGAGACCCACCGCCAGCATGCGGTTGATAAAGGCGCGGCGGGACATGCGACCACGCTTCACCTGTCCGATGATACCTTTGAGTTCCTGCGGTTCCATCCCTGCCTCCTGCCATATCCGGCCGCGTGCGCCACGTCCTCGCCATGAGAACACACCCGTCCGGTAACCGAACGAGCGCTGTAGCTACTGCATGCCTGGGTCAAGAGTAATGCAACTACCGGACCAGCAAAAGTAGTCCGGGATTCACCCCGCCAGCCAGCCGCCATCCACCATGACACACGAGCCGGTGGTGAAAGAGGCGTCATCACTGGCCAGAAACAGAGCGGCCTTGGCGCACTCCTCGGCGCGACCGAGGCGCCCCAGGGGGTGGCGGGCGATGGAGCGCGCGCTGGCGCCGGCCGCGTCGCCGCTGCGGGCGAAGGAGTGTCGGAGCAAGGGCGTGTCGATGGCGCCTGGCACCAGCACATTGATGCGAATGTTGTCGGGCGCGTGATCGACCGCCATGCCACGCGCCAGGCTGACCACGGCCCCTTTACTGGCGAGATAGGCAGCGTTGGCGCGGCCACCGGCGAACGCCAGTTGCGAGCCGACGAAGATCATCGCCCCACCTGCCTCGCGCATCGCGGGCACCACCGCGCGGGCCCACAGGAAGGTGCCAGTCAGGTTGCTGCGCAGCACGCTGTCCCATTCCGCCAGCGTGGTTTGCGGCACCGGCTTGCCGGTGGAGTGACCTGCACAGGTGAGCAGGATGTCAATCCGCCCATGACGTCCCAAAATCTGGTCGGTATGCTCCTCGACCATGGTTTCGGAGCCGACGTCCCCGGCCAGGATCATCGGGGCGGCGCCGGCCGCCGCGATCGCTACCGCAGCCGATGCCAGCGCGCCAGAATCGCGATCGACGATCGCGACCTCGGCACCTTCCCGGGCAAACAGAACGGCGGAAGCGAGCCCGATGCCGGACGCCCCGCCGGTGATCACCGCGACCTTGCCGGTGAGGCGCGCCATCTAGGCGGGTCGCGCGCCGAGCACGCGCCGCAGGCCCCGCCACACGGCCCGCGGCGTGCGCCAACCGCGCTCGGGGGCCGACCAGGGACGAATACGAATTTGAGTCATGGCAACCAACGCCTCCTTATCGAACGATAACCCCAGGGCCAGCGCCCCGGACACGATCAGACGATAAGCGAGCACAAAGAACAAAACAAGAACATTTTTGGCATGTAAATCTAGACTGCCGCGCGCTGCGGAACTTCGCAACCTTGGGAGTGGGGGCCGAGCGTTATCAACCTGTGCGGCGATTTCGAAGCTGGACGGAGCAAAGAAGATTCGTTCTTTCTTGAAAGAAAGAACCAAAGAACTTTTGTCCATTCAGGGTCGGTGGTTGCGGCCCCTCCTGCTTCTCTGCCTTCCTAGCCACCAGGCTTATGCATCGCCTTGGCGCAGGCATTGTCCTGGCCGAGCCCCAGCTGAATGGTCGGCAGCAGGGCGAGTGGCGGAAACAGCACCCCGAGGCCGACCGCAGCGCCGCCGCGGACGCCGAGTTCACCATAGCCCGGGGCAATGCTCGGATCCCTGAAGGTGCCGGTGATGCCGACCGGCGCGTGCAGCGAGCCGATGGTGAAATGGTTGGCATCGGTGGTCAGTTTCAGATCGAGATGCTCGTTCTTGAAATCGATATTGCCGCTGCCGTATGTGTTCGCCTCGGAGGTCGACAGCAAAAGGGTGCGCAGGTCGGCTACACCGTTCTTCATGCCGATATCTGTGATCAGGCACCTGATGGTCGCGCGATCCGGAATGCCGAGGGCGGACAACACCGCATTGCCAAACTGCAGGCCCGACAGATCCACGAGCAGCGCGCTGAGATCGCCACCATTCATGAACAGCCGCATGCCGCCATTACCGTTGCCCAGCATTGCCGACAGCGAATTCCCGGTGGTCTCGATATTGGCCGAACCGCCGATCACGCCCTGTCCCTGAAACAGGTGCGTCGACGCCATGAGCCGCGAGAGGTCGACGCGTCGCACGTCGATGTCGGCCTTGGTATGGATGAGGTTGTCGTCGGTGGCGAGGTCGAGGTTGGTGACGATGCTGCCGGTGCCGATCCCCAGCGTGGCGGGGTGCACGGTGATATGTCCGTCGACGATATCGACCGTCACCTTCAAAGAGTCGAATGGGATCGAACGACCCTCGATATGTTCGCCGTCGTAGCGCAGCGCGATATCGGCCGCGCGCAGCTTGGGCAGATTGATCGGCGTGGTTGGCAGCAGATGCGGGCTGGCTTCCGCCTGGGCTACCTTGGCGCGCTGCTGGGTCGTCTGTCCGGGTGTGCTGGTGCGACCGGGCGTGCTGCCGATGAAGCCGCCGAGATCGGCGAGATCCACCCGGCGGGAATGCAGGTCGGCAACCACTTTGGGCCGCGCCGGGCCGGGATCGACGCTGATATTGCCGGCCAGATCGCTGGCGCCGACGCGGCCGGTGAAATCATCGAATCGGATGCGCTTATCGGCGTAGTCGAGCTTGCCGGCGATCGAGAAGGGGGGTGTGCTGGGGATCGGAATGCCGGTCAGCGGATACAGCGAGGCCATGTCTTGACCGGACAGTTCGAGCCGGACATTGGCGCCACCGAACGTCAGCGGTTGCTCGATGGTGCCGTCGATCGATACATGCGTCTGACCGTTGGCGAGCTTCAGATTGATGGGGTAGGGATGCTGGGCGTCGCGCAACGATAGCAACGCCCCGCCGATGAAGTGGCCAGTGATCGGCTGATCGGAATACGTGCCTTTTGCGTCGACCACGATCCGCTGATCGCGGGCGGCCTGATCCGCGTCGCCGCCCGGGCTTTGGCCGGTCCCGGTCGTGGCGTCTCCACCCTGGGTTTGGATGTCGGCCGTGACGTCGGCCTTCAGCCGCGGGATCACCGCGTGGGCATGGCCGTCGGTAATCACCAGCGACCCGATCTTGGGGGACGGGGAGGGGGGCGCGTTCGGATCTGTGGCGCTGGATTTGATTGCTAATGTCCAGTTGTTCCGGCCGTCGGGGAGCTGTTCGGCATCGATTGCCGGGGATCGCAGGCCGATTTCCGGCAGCACGATCAAGCGCTGATGGAGATATTGCATCACGTCGAACTGGACGGTCAGCTGGCCGATCCGCGCCAGGCGAGACTGATCGGGAAAGCCGTCGGGATTGGCGATTTCGACGTCGTCCGCCACCAATGTGGTGATACGGCCTGGATGAAGATCGAAATGACCGATCGAGACGCGACGACCAAGTTCGGCTGATGCTTCGGCGGCAACCAGTGGGCGGAACCAATTCCAATCCCAGATTGCCACCAGGACCACCACAAACAGCACCACGACACCAGGCCAGAGGACCCAGCCCGATAGTTTACCTCGCTTTCCGGGGGCACTCGTTGGCGTCCGATCGACCAAGTTGCTCATTCCTCGAAATTTACCGGGCGGGTATGCGGTTTGGAGAACCGCTAACGTCGTCCGTCATGCGGCGGTTCCGACCAGTTCAGTCGATGTAGATCATCTTGCGGCTCATCCCGCCGTCGATGACGAACTCGGCACCGGTCACGAAGCCTTGCGCGGGATCCAGCAGCCAGGCGGCCATCGCCGCGACATCGGCCGGACGACCGACGCGTCCCGCCGGATGCTGCGCGTGATCTTCCTGTCGCAGGCTGGCATTCTTCGTATCAATCCAGCCGGGGCTGATGCAGTTCACGCGAATCGAAGGCCCGAGGCTGATGGCGAGGGCATGCGTCAGCGCCACCAGACCGCCCTTCGACGCCGCATAGCTTTCGGTATCGGGTTCCGACATATGCGCCCGCGTTGACGCGATGGTGATTACCGACCCTTCAGCCTGGCGCAATAGCGTTTCAGCTGCGCGGACCAACAGGAAGGTGCTGGTGAGGTTGGTCGCGAGCACCCCCGACCATTCCGTGAGCGTGAGCTCCGCGATGGGCTTGCGGATCATGAAGCCGGCGTTGCAGACCAGTGCATCGAGCCTGCCGAACCGATCACGCGCCCGCTCGACCGCAGCGTGCGCATCGGCTTCATCGCCGACATCGGCGGCCATGGCGTGCGCGGACCCACCCAGTTCGGCGGCGTACCTGGCCACGGCCTCGGCGTCGATGTCGACCAGCAGCACATGCCATCCGTCCTTGTGCAGCCGGGCCGCGATCGCAGCCCCGATGCCACGCGCGGCCCCGGTGACCAGGGCGCTGCGGCGGTGGTGTGAGTCGGTCATGGAAGGCTCCGCTATTGTCGATGGCGTGACACCAGCAAGCCCAACGTGATCTGGCCAGAGAGGATGCATGGACCGGGACGGCGTGTCCCGACCGATCGAGCGTCCAGGGCTGTCAAGAACAATAATTCCGTTATTTATGATCTTGACGGAATATTATGGCGTGGTTAGCTCTAGGAACATGCCATAAAAACCGACGGCAGCCCAATGCCGCCGAAAGCCGCGGGAGGCCTCCAGCCCATGCTGTCCGTCGTCACGTCGCGCTGGGGCCAACTTGTCCTCGGCATCGTCTGCATGGTGATGATCGCCAACCTGCAATATGGCTGGACCCTGTTCGTGCTGCCGATCGACCAGGCGCACCACTGGGGGCGGCCGGCGATCCAGGTGGCGTTCACGGTGTTTGTGATCTGCGAGACATGGCTGCTGCCGTTCGAAGGCTATGTCATCGATCGGATCGGACCGAAATTCACCGTCAGCGCCGGCGGCGCTTTGATCGGTGCGTCCTGGGTGGTGAACAGCGTCGCCGGCAGCCTGACGGTGCTCTATGTCGCGGCCGCGATCGGCGGGATCGGTGCCGGCTTCATCTATGGCGCGACCGTGGGCAACGCGATCAAGTGGTTTGCCGACCGAAGGGGGCTGGCGGCCGGCCTCACGGCCGCCGGTTTCGGTGCGGGGTCGGCGATCACCGTGGTGCCGATCTCCAACATGATTTCGGCCAGCGGCTACCAAGCTACCTTCCTGATGTTCGGCCTGTTGCAGGGGATAGTGGTGATGCTGGTGGGACTCGCGCTGCGAGCGCCGCCCGGCCAGGGGCGCGCCCATGTCGAGGCCATGGCGCCGAGCGGCATGACAGCCACGCGGCCATCGCGATTGCATGACATCACGCGCGATTACAGCCCCGCCGAGGTGGCGCGCGAGCCGGTGTTCTGGGTGATGTACCTGATGTTCGTGCTGGTCGGCGCCGGCGGGCTGATCGCCACCGCCCAGCTGTCGGTGATCGCCACCGATTTCGGCGTCGCCAAAACGCCGGTAACCCTGCTGTTCGTCACCCTGCCGGCGCTGACCTTCGCGCTGTCGCTCGACCGCATCCTGAACGGGCTCACACGGCCATTCTTCGGCTGGGTGTCCGACTATATCGGCCGGGAAATCACCATGTTCATCGCGTTCCTCCTGGAGGGGCTCGGGATCCTCGCGCTGATCGCGCTGGCCGATCATCCCGTCGCGTTCGTCATGCTCACCGGCATGGTGTTCTTCGCCTGGGGCGAGATCTACTCGCTGTTTCCCGCTACCTGCGGCGATACGTTCGGCCGCCGCTACGCCGCCACCAATTACGGCCTGCTGTATACCGCTAAAGGCACCGCGGCTCTGCTGGTGCCGCTCGGCAGCCTGCTGCGTGACGCGACCGGCAACTGGCTGGCGGTGCTGTACGGCGCCGCCGCGGTAAACCTCCTGGCGGCCGTGCTGGCACTGACCGTGCTGCAGCCAATGCGCCGCCGCTTTATCCGCCGCTCGATGGAAGTCCGCGCCGCCGAACGTACTGCAGCCGCACAGACCCGCATGATGCGTGATGCCGGTCGGGGGGTGGAGGGGGCGACAGTAGGGAGCAAGTAAGGCTGGGCTCTGCCCAGACCCGCAAAGGGGCCGCGCCCCTTTGAACCCCTAGACTTAGGGGTCTTTGAGGAAGGGGGCCAACTCCCTGGTCGTAACCTCCGTGACGGCCCCCTCCCTCAAAGACCCTTCAAATTTAAGGTCCAGGGGCTTGGCCCGTCGCGCGAAGGCACGCTCCGGACCTGGCGGGTCCGGGCAGCGCCCGGCTTACGTGCTTCCCACCGCCACCCCGACCCAAATCGCGGATCACTGCGAGATTTGTTCGAGTTGGCGATTGCGTGTGCGGGGGCCGAGGATGGCGATCGAAAGGACCACCATCAGCATCGAAAAGGCGATCAGGCCGAACACGCCTTTGGTGCCTTCGGTTTGCAGGAAGAAGCCAATGATGAAGCTGGCGAACACCGTGCTGATGCGGCTGAACGAGTAGGTGAAGCCGACAGCGCGGGCGCGGACGCGGGTTGGGAACAGTTCGGTCTGGTAGCCGTGGAAGCTGACCGACAGTACGTTATTGGACAGGGTGATCAGCACGCCGAACAAGATCAGGAGGATCATCGTGCTCTGGAACGAGAACAGCACGCCGAACACACCGACGCAGCAGGCGGCGACCACGAGCTGCCATTTCAGCTCGAACTTGTCGGCGAAGCTGATCGCCAGCAGCGGGCCGAACGGGTTGGCGATCGCGATGATGAAGGAATAGAGCAGGCTGGCGCCAAGGTTGATGCCGACCTGCTTGGCGATCAGCGTCGGCACCCAGGCGGCGAAGCCGTAGAAGCCGAAAGTCTGGAAAAACTGGAACATCATCAGCATGATGGTGCGCGTGCGATAAGGGACGGCCCAGATTTCGGCGAAGCTGCCTTTGGCCTCGACCGCGGCCGCGGCGTGAGCGGAAGGCGGCGGCAAGGCCGCACCCGCGAGATCACCGCGCACGCCAGCCTCGATGGCGGCCGTGATGATTTCGGCTTCGGCGAGGCGGCCTTGCTGGATCAGCCAGCGCGGGCTTTCCGGCACGCCGCGGCGCAGCACCCAGACGAACAGCGCCCCGATCGAGCCGATCACCACCACCCAGCGCCAGCCGTCCGTCCCCAGCGGGGCGATCGGCACCAGCATGTAGGCGAGGAAGGCCACGATTGGCACCACCGCGAACTGGATCGTCTGATTGACGGCGAAGGCGCGGCCGCGCACGTGCTTGGGCACCAGCTCCGAGATATAGGTGTCGATGGTGACCAGCTCGACCCCGATGCCGATGCCGGCGATCATGCGCCAGACGCAAAGCCAGCCGCCGCTGTCCTGGAACGCCATCACCAGGGTGGCGACGCAGTACCACAGCATCGAAAAGGTGAAAATCGCGCGTCGTCCATAGGTGTCGGCGACGAAGCCGAACACGAAGGTGCCGATGAACAGGCCGGCGAAGGTGGCGGCCACGAACAAGGCGGGGCCGGTGAAGATGCCGACGCCGATGCCGGTGAGCATGCCGGCTTTCACCAGGCCGGGGATGACGTAGCCGGTCATGAACAGGTCATAGAATTCGAACAGGCCGCCGAGTGACAGCAGGGCGACGAGCATCCAGATGTGGCGGGTTGCGGGCAGGCGATCGAGCCGCGCCAGAATGGCCGCGGACTCGTGACGGGTTTCCACCATGTCGGGCATTGGAGAAGGGGCTTTCCTGGACTGGCGCGGCCGTTGACTGGTCGCTGCTTGACGTTTCCAGATGGACAATGTCGACAACTCACACGGTCCGTCAATCCGCGGCCCCGGTCAGCTGCCCGGGGAGACCCCGGTTTAGGGTTAGACAGGCGCGAGCTTAGCGATGATGCCGGGCAGGTTGGCGACCGCGGCATTGGCGGCGAAGCCGAGGGCGAAGGCTTCGACGTAGTTGAAGCTGCTGGCGCCGAAGATCGCCGTCTTGCTCTGATAGCGCCAGTCATACACCACCAGCGCGATCAGCAGCGCGATCGCGAAGCGCAGGTTCAGAACATCATCGGCCAGCGCCTGCGCGTCCGAAACCGGGGAGGGCGCGATCAGGAGGTTGGCCCCGCCGGCGCCGAGGGCGGTATCGACCGGGGTGATGCTGTCCAGCTGGAACTGCTTCGCCGCCACCACCGCGACATGGGCGGTAATTGGGTGTGCGTATTGGTGGGCGACGACATTGTCCTGGCGGAGCTGTTCGGCGGTCAGCCGCAACGGCGGTGAGTCGTCACCGAACGCGACGGCGATGGTGACACCGGCCCCCCATACTGGATCGGCGTGGCCGACCGAGAAGCGCAGAGTTCGTCCCACCACGCGCTGATCCGGCGGCGTCGTCAGCGTGACGTCGAGCGGGCGCGGCTGGTTCTGGCTCGCCTCGACGGCGGCCACTGCACTGGCCAGACCGGAGTCGCGCGCCAGCCGCAGCCGGGTCAGCGAGGGTGCCTGAAGGTCGGCGATGCTGGCGCTGAGAATATCGCCGGACAGGTCGTTCGCCTCGGTCCCGAGGGCGAGCAGCGGCCCCTTGCAGTCGTGGGTGACGATGTTTGGGTCGGGGCCATGCAGCTGCATATCGAGGTGGAGTTGGTCGAGGCGGCGATCCCAGTCGGCGATCGCCGGGCCTGGCGGCTGCTGGCGCAGGCTAGCTTCGATCGCGGCGGTGTCGCGCTCCAGGTCGGCGAAGCTGTCGAGGCAGTTCTGGTGCTCGATCCGGTCGGTGGCCTCGGTGGCGAGGCCGGTGACCCAGGCCGCCCAGTCATCGAACAGCGTTCTGGTGGGTGGCCCAATCACCGTGAGGTCGCCGGCCGCGATCAGGGTGGCGACTTGCGCAATGGTCGCCTGCATCCGTGACCGCGTGGGGATATCGGTGACGCTGGCGACATGCGCCCGCCACAGATCGAGGATGCGGCCGAGGCCGGCCTGCTTGGCGGCCAGCGAGTGGTCGGGGTTAGCCTGGAGCTGCTCGATGAGCTGTTCAATGTCGTCGGTGCTACCGGCGGCACTGATGTCCGCCACAGCGGCCTTGACCCGTGTCAGCACAGCGGCCGACTCGGCGCGCGCCGTCTCGACGCGGGCGTGATTGAGCTGCTGGCTGGCCGCTGCCCATTGTTCGAGGCTGGCGTTGCCGTCCAGCATCGAGGAGGCGGCATCGAGCATGGCGAGGATCGGGGCGCGGGACGAGGCAGCGAAATTGTCGCGGGCTAGGCGCGCGCGCAATGCCGCGTCGATCACGACCATGCTGCCGGACTGTGCCACGGCCAAACGGTAGCTGGTCATCGCCTGATTCAGCGCCCGGGCCGACCGACGCAACCATAGGCGGCTGTCGATCGCCAGTTGGCGAGCAGACTCGCCCTCGCCGGCCTGGAAAGCGAGGCGGGCGCCGGCGATCTGGGTGGTCATCTCGCCGCTGATCCATTGCACTTGCTGCAGCAGGAAGTGGCTGCGGTAGCGGGTTAGGAAGCCTTCGAGCTTGCCCGCCAGACCAGGGGCGGGAGGACCAGGATCCGCCGCTGCCATCGCCATGATCGGCTGCAGGCCGGACTGCATGTCGGCCCAGTCGTGGGCCAGGTCGTCGAGCTCCGCGGCGCCGCGGGGGCGCCCGGCGAGGACTTGGCGCAGCGCGCTGGCGGCGGTGGTGGCGGCGGTCAGATGCGTCGCGGCATCGGTCAGGCGGTGGTCCACGACGGACAGTGGCGGACGGGCGCTGAGCTGTGCCACGGCGGTGTCGAACTCATGATCCATGGCGGCGATGTCGCCATCCCGGCTTCGCGGCGTGGGGTTCGCTTCCAGCCAGCTGTCGATTGCCTGGCGAGCCTCGAGCGCCGCATGCAGTTGGGTGGACACCGCGCCCTCGCCGGCCAGCAGATTGATGGTGCCGAGGCAGGCGAGGCCGAGCAGCATGCAGCCGATCCCCCAAAGGGCGGCGGCAGGCACTTCCACGGCGATCGGGATCACCAGGCTGGCGCCATCGCCGCCGAGCAGCCGCACGTTGCTGCCATAGGCGCCGACGCGGCCGGGGATCTGGCCGGTTAGCTCGAAGGTCAGATGGCCACCGGGTGGCAGGGTTGGGCTGTCGTCAAGCTCGACGCGCCGGACCGCCAGGGTTTCCGGCAGCGCGGCGCCGGTGCCAGCGCGACACAGCGGGTCGATGGTTGCGACGGGGATCGCGCAGGGGGCTGAGCCGGTGTTGACCACAATGAAGCGCAGCTTGGGCGGGGTGATCGCCCGGCGGCCAAAGGGGCCAGCGCGCGAGGCCTTGCGCACGAGCAGGCGATCGGGTCCGCTGAGGGGCATGGGGCGGAGGATCGCCGTAATCTTCGGCGAGCGCAACGGTCATCCGGCGCGCGCGGCCTTGGTTCAGGCGGTGTCGCGGGGCGGCTCATCGGCGCCGGTCCAGGATGCGGCGAAGGCGAGACGCGCCAGCTCGGGCAGAGATGCGGCCCCCGTCTTGCGCATGATCGCGGCGCGATGGTTCTCCACTGTGCGCTGGCTGATCGACAGATCGGCGGCGATGTTCTTGTTTGGCAGGCCGGCCAAAATCAGGCCCATGATCTGCTGCTGGCGAGAGGTGAGGCCGGCCAACCGGCGGCCCGCGCGCTGGCGCCAGGCATCCCGCTTATCCATATCTTGCGCCTCATCGATGGCCCGTCCGATGCTGGCGAGCAGTTCGACACGGCCAATTGGTTTCTCGATGAAATCCGCGGCGGCCGACTTCATGGCCAGCACGGCGGTCGCGATATCGCTGTTCCCGGTGATCATGATCGCCGGCACGACGGGGGCGGATAGGCGCAGTCGCCGCAGCACATCGAGGCCACTCATGCCGGGTAGCCCGGCGTCGATCAGAACGCAGTGTCCGGCGGCTGGGATGTAGCTGGCGAAGAACGCCTCACCGGAGGCAAAGCTGGTAACGCTGTAGCCGTCAGCCTCTAGCACGCTGGTGGTGGCGCGGCAGATTTGGGGGTCGTCGTCGATGATGAAGACATGAGCTGGGGGAGGCGCCTCCGCAGTTCGCGGCAGGGGCGTGCCGCCTGGTTGCGGCCGGGATGTTGATCCCGCGGCCTCGGCGTCCGCGAGCAGGCGCTGGATCACGCGGTTCAGGTCATCGAGCTTCACCGGCTTGGTCAGATGGATGAAGTTGTGGTGCGTGACCCGGCGCATGGTCTCCGCGGAAATGTCGCCGGTCAGGATCACCAAGGGGATGGCGGCCCCCACCGTTTTGCGCAGGCGCAACCCCAGTTGCATGCCGTCCAAGCCGTTCGGTAGATTATAGTCGGCGATGATGATATCCGGGCGGATGGTGCCGCGCGCCAGTAGCTCCAAGGCTGCCACGCCATCAGGCGTGGTCACTGTCAGGTGGCCGTCATCCTGCAGGAACAGCTGTAGGGCTTCGCGGACTTCGGGATCATCCTCGATCACCAGGATGACGCCGGTGCGATGCGTGGGCACGGGATCGTCCGCCCGTCGTCTTGGGTGGGCGTCTGCTCGGGCAACGGCGATGCCGACGGTGGGCCGCGCGATGTCGATGGCGAACATGGAGCCCTTGCCCTGGCGCGAGCAGACCCGCACCTTGTGACCCAGCAGGTTGCCGAGGCGTTGGACGATCGAAAGTCCCAATCCTAGGCCACGGCTGCGCTCCCGCGCGGCATTGTCCAGCTGATGATATTCATCGAAGATCGCTTGCAGTTGGTTGTCGGGAATGCCGATCCCGGTGTCCCAGATCTCGATGCTGAGCTGGCCGGAACGCCGCCGGCAGCCCAGCAGCACCTGTCCGCGCTTGGTGTATTTCAGCGCGTTCGACAGCAGGTTTCGCACCATCTGTTCCAGCAGGCGCGGGTCACTGGTGACATCCAGACTGCAGGGCATAACGGTCAGCGCGAGGCCCTGGGCCTGTGCGAGATAGGCGAACTCGCCCTGCAGCCGTTCCAGCATGTCGTTGATCGGGAACTGCCGGAGCTGCGCATGCACGACACCCGACTCTATCTCGTTGATGTCGAGTAGGGTGTTCAGCATCCCGGACATCGCTGTGAGCGTCTCGCCTTGGCGCATGACGAGTTTTTGGCCACGCTCGCTGTCGACTGCCTTGACCAGCAGCCCCTGCAGCAAGGTCAATGTCTGCAGCGGCTGGCGCAGATCGTGGCTGGCCGCGGCTAGGAAGCGGCCTTTGGCGAGGTTGGCGCTGTCGGCACGCTGTTTGGCGGTTTCGAGATCGCTGGCGATGCGCTTGCGGTCGGTGATGTCGGTGAAGGTGATCACCACGCCCTCGACGCGCTGATTGTGGGCGCGATAGGGCAGGATCCGGCGCAGGAACCAGGTGGCGTCGGTGGTCTCTACTTCTCGCTCGATCGAGGCCAGGCCGTTGAGTACCGCTGTCGCATCGGCCAGCAGGTCGGCGTCGGTGGCGAGCGAGCGTAGATCTGCAAGCGGGCGACCGACGTCGCTGGCGATGATATTGAACAACGCTCTCGACGCCGGGGTGAAGAAGCGAATCCTGAGGTTCAGATCGAGAAACAAGGTCGCGACATCGGTGCTGTACAGCACGTTCTGCAGGTCATCGGATGTGGTTCGCTGTCGCTCCAGCGTTTCCTGCAGTTGCAGATTGAGAGCGGTGAGTTCCTCATTCAAGGATTGCAGTTCTTCCTTGGAGGTCAGCAGCTCCTCGTTGGTCGACTGGAACTCCTCGTTGACGGATAGGGCCTCTTCGTTGATGGCCTTTTGTTCTTCATTTGATGTTTCGAGATCGTGCAGCGCGCCGCGCAGTTCGGCGCGGGTGGCCGCCAGTTCCTCCTCAATGGCCGCCGGACGTGGCGTGATGCGGGCGCCGGCTTGACCCACTACGGGGCCGGCGGCCTCGGCGGTTTCGACGAAGCAGATTAACAGCAGATCTTCGCCCGCGCTGGACATTGGCTGGACGTCGAGATTGAACGGCACGGATCGCCCATCCTGGCGGATCCGGCCGCCTGGCACGCTGACGCGAACCTTGTCTTGATAGACCTGCTGGATCACGGATTTGAGTTTGCCGCGCATGCCCGGCCGGGCCATGGCCAGCAGATCGTTGGTGTGATGGCCCGATGCCACGCGCAAATAGCGGTCCGCCGGACCGAGCGAATAGAGGCATGCGTGGTTGCGATTGATCAAAACGGCCGCGGGGGCGAAGGATTCCAGCACCATGCGCCTGCAGAGTTCCGCGAGCGTGCTCTGCCGGGCAACCGCGGCGGCGGGCACCGCGATGGTGCGCAGCCGGTGACCGCCGCTGGTTAATGCACCGATTGACCCGGCACGACCGACGCCAATGTGGCGGTACAGCCGGGCCTCCTTGGCGAGGGATTCGAAATATCCGTCGGCGTTCCCGATCGTCTCGGCACTGCCCAACAGCAGCACCCCGCCTTCGCGCAGGGCGAAGTGAAATGTCGAGGTGACGCGCTGCTGTGCGCTGGGCTGTAGATAGATCAGCAGATTGCGGCAGGAAACCATGTCCAGTCGCGAGAACGGCGGATCGGCCAGCACGTCCTGCACTGTGAACACGATCGTGCCGCGCAGGTCCGGAATCACTTTGTAGCCAAGGTCGTCCTTGCTGAAGAAGGCCGCCAGGCGCTTGGCGGATATTTCGGACGCAATTGACGTGGGATACAGGCCGTCGCGCGCGATGGCCACCGCGTCTGCATCGATGTCGGAGGCGAAGATCTGCAGCTTCTTGGTGGATTTCAGGGCGGCGAGTTGCTCGCGGAACAGGATGGCCAGCGAGTACGCTTCCTGCCCGGTGCTGCAGCCGGCGACCCAGATACGCAGCGCCTCGTCCGACGTGTGTGCGCGGATGAGTTCTGGAATGGTCTTTTTTTCCAACAGCTTGAACACCTTGCTGTCCCGGAAGAAGGCGGTGACATTGATCAGCAGATCGGTCGCCAGCAGGTCGAGTTCTGCTTTGCTGTCTTGGAGAAGCGCGTAGTACCGCGCCATGTCGCCTTGGGTGATCGCTGCCATCGCCATGCGCCGTTCGATGCGGCGTTGCAGCGTGCCGTGTTTGTATTGCCGGAAATCGTGCGCGGCACTGCTGCGCAGCAGATCGATGATGCGGGTCAGCCAATCCTCGTGAGGTTCGGCGGCCTCGGCGTCGTCCGTCGGCGCCTTGGCTTGGGCTTCGATGTTGAAGGCAACCAGAGCGGCAGCGATGTCACCCACGGGCAGAATCAGGTCCACCGCGCCGGTTTTGATGGCACTGCGCGGCATGCCGTCGTAGGCGGCTTCCTCGGGCTTCTGGGCAATGACCAGGCCTTTCCTTCCGTGCACCGCAGCCAGCCCCAGGCTGCCATCGGCGCCGGTTCCCGAGAGCACGACACACATCGCGCGCGGGCCGAATTCTGCGGCGAGGGAGCGTAACAGGAAATCGAATGGCAAGCGGATGCCGTCATGCGTCTGCGGCGGTGAAAGCCTGAGCTGGCCGCTCTCGACAGCCAGATAGGTTCCCGGCGGAATGATAGTGATGCAGTCGGGCCTCAGAGGAGCGCCATCGACGGCCTGCAGGACGGGCATCGCGGTGTGATCGGCCAGCAGTTCCACGAGCAGGCTGTCATGATTGGGGTCGAGATGCTGCACCAGCACGAACGCCATGCCGCTGTCGACCGGCAGCGTGGCGACCAGGGCCGTGCACACCTGCAGGCCACCGGCGGACGCGCCGATCCCGACCGCCCCCACCACGGATGTACGATTTGGTTGACCACGCGAACGTGAGTCCACCTGTCCAGTTTTGGAAGTAATTGCCTTGTCCTGGTCATTCACATGATCTGGCATTTGCAGCCTCCGCGGGAAGTTGACCAGTTCTTCCCAATTGCCTATGCCTCATAGCAGAATTTTTTCTAGAAGACGATGTGTCTCAATAAGTTCGACATTGTCAGATGCTGGCGGGGATAGCCGATTAGACTCGACGAGATCGCTATCATGCATGGCATACGGATATGAGTATTTTCCGAAGCTGCTTGCCAAAGTGCGCCGCAGCTAACATCTTTCGTCAATCGGGTCGATCCCGACCATGCATGGCGCGGTCCAGTTGCAGGCGTGTGGACTGCCCTGGCCGCGGCCTCTGGAGGGGGGCAGACGATGCAACAGACGCAGGCGACGCCAAACTCGCAGGCGATACAAAAGATCGGTCGCCTGCGTGTGCTCGTCGCCGAAGACGATGTGATGATAGGTACGTTGCTGGGCGAGCTGCTGGAAGGGCTCGGCCATGAGGTGTATCCGATCGAGGTGAGCGAAGCCGGACTGCGCAGTGCTGCCCAGCGCCAGCGCCCTGATCTGATGATTGTCGACGCCAACCTTGGGGAAGGCAGCGGTGTCGCCGCGGTCCACGATGTGTTGCGGCTTGGCTATGTGCCCTATCTGCTGATGAGCGGCGGGCCGGTCAAGATGGCGGCGCCCGACGCTGTGGTGTTGGAAAAGCCGTTCTGGGAAGGCGATCTCGTGCGGGCTATCGCGCAGGCATTGGCGAGGCGGGCCGGCGATGATCATGTCGACGCGCCGCATGCGAAGGTGGGGTAGCGCGACAGACCTCGTCCGGCCCTGGGTCGCTACGCCACCATGGGTAGTTTCCGGGGCTGTCGCGCCACCTCGTGATGACCAAATCTCCTGTTATCGTCGGCTCCGGAGCAAGCAATGGCCGACGCATCAGGGACCGCATCATGGCCTATCAAAGCGTCAATCCATTCGACAACACGCTGGTGAAATCATTCGACGAGATCAACGATACCGTGCTCGAGGCAAAGCTTGCCAAAGCCACCGCCTGTTTCGCGGAGTGGAAGAAAACGAGCTACGCCGAGCGCGCCAAAATCGTCAACAAGGCGGCGGCACTGCTGCTCGAACGGGCGGATAAGTTCGCGCACATCATGACCCTGGAAATGGGCAAGCGGATCGGCGAGGCCAAGGGTGAGGTGGAGTTCAGCTCGCGCATTCTGAGCTACTACGCCAAGCATGCCGAGCGTTTCCTGGCGGATGTCCCACTGCACCCGACGCAGGGTGAGGGCCATATGGAAAGCAGTCCGATCGGCGTTATCTTCTGCGTCGAACCCTGGAACTTTCCGTATTATCAGTTGGCGCGGGTGGCCGGGCCGCATCTTATGGCCGGCAATACGCTGGTGGTGAAGCACGCGGGATGCGTTCCGCAATGCGCGATCGCGTTTGAGCAGTTATGGATTGATGCGGGGGCGCCGGTTGGGCTTTATACCAACCTGCTGATTTCGCACAAGCAGTCCAACAAGTTGATCGACGATCGACGCATCAAGGGCGTGGCGCTCACCGGCAGCGTGGCCGCCGGCCGCGAAATCGCGTCTGGCGCAGGCAAAAATCTCAAGCCTTCCTCGATGGAATTGGGCGGCAGCGATGCGTTCATCGTGCTGGAGGATGCGGAGATCGAGCACACCATCAAATGGGCGGTGTGGGGCCGGATGTACAATACCGGACAAACCTGCTGTGCGGCCAAGCGGTTTATCGCCGTGGATAAGGTAGCCGACAAGTTCCTCGCCGAATTTAAGACGGCATTGGGTGCGTTGAAGGCGGGCGATCCGATGGATGAAAAGACCACGTTGGGTCCGCTGTCCAGTGAATCAGCACTCGTACAGTTGCTGGCGCAGGTGGATACGGCGGTCGCGCATGGCGCCCGGATCGTCATGGGCGGCAAGCGAATCGATCGTCCCGGGGCGTTCATGGAACCGACCATCCTGACCAATGTGGAGCCTGGCAATCCGGCGTTCCGTGATGAGTTCTTCGGCCCCGTCGCCATGTTCTTCCGGGTCAAGGACGAGGATGCCGCGATCGCATTGGCCAATGACTCCGACTTTGGTCTTGGCGGGTCGGTGTTCACCAAAGACCTGGCGCGTGGCAAGCGAGTGGCCAGCCGTGTGGAGACGGGGATGATGTTCATCAACAATATCTCCTGGTCCGATGCCGACCTGCCGTTCGGTGGCATCAAGGACACTGGCTACGGACGCGAACTCGGCGACATGGGTATCCAGGAGTTCGTCAATAAGAAGCTGGTGCGTTACGTCGTGGCTGAAGCGCCGGTCTGAGAATTGGTGTTTCCAAGACGGGATTGATCAGCCTTTCCGTCTGACAGCCCAAGCGAGCCGTTCATGCCGCGTCGATGAACGGCTCGCCGGGTCAGTGAATTTATCGCTATTATCTGCCAATGGAGTGCGTCGATGTACGTCAATGTTGCCGTGCTCAAGGAGACGCGTCCGCATGAGCGGCGCGTGGCCATGGTGCCCAGCGCCGCGGGCAAACTGATCAAGCTCGGTGCCAAGCTGCACGTCCAGACCGGGGCAGGGGAGAGCAGCAATGTTCTTGATACCGCCTTCGCGGATGTGACTGTCATGTCAGACCGGCAAGCGATGCTGCGCGATGCCGACGTGGTGTTGGCGGTGCAGCCGCCCGCGCTCGAGGTGATCGATGCGATGAAGCCGGGGGCCATCCTGATCTCATTCGTGTATGTCGATCGGGAGCCAGCTCTGCTGAAGCGTCTGCTGGAGCGGCGGATCACCTGTTTCGCGATGGAGCGTATTCCGCGGATCACCCGTGCCCAGGCGATGGATGCGTTATCGAGCCAGTCGGCACTTTCAGGATATTACGCGGTTCAGCTGGGTGCGACGGAACTCGGCCGGGTGTTGCCGAAGATCACCTCGGCTGCTGGTGCGATCGGCCCGGCCCATGTGCTGGTGATGGGTCTTGGTGTCGCGGGTCTCGAAGCCGTTGCCACCGCGCATCGCCTGGGGGCGGTGGTTGAGGGGTATGACGTGCGACCGGAGACGGCGGAGCAGGTGGTCTCGCTGGGGGCCACTTTTGTCACGACCGGCATCGATGCGCGCGGGACAGGTGGTTACGCGAGGGCGCTAACCGCTGCGGAGAAAAACAAGATCGATACGGTCGTGACCAAACATATCCAGCAGGCAGATCTGATCATCACCACAGCAGCCATTCCGGGCCATGCCTCTCCGAAGCTGATCAGCAAGGCGCAAGTGGCCGGCATGAAGGCGGGGGCGGTCATCGTTGATCTGTCCGCCGAAGGCGGTGGCAATTGCGAGGATACGGTGCCCGGTCAGACCATCGCGGTCGGCCATGTCCGCATCTTGGCACCGCTCAACGTGCCGTCACTCCTCGCCCAGGACGCCAGCGAGCTGTACGCCAAGAATGTCGCAGCCCTGCTGGCGCTGATGCTGAAGGACAACATCATCACACTGAACTGGGATGACGAGGTGCTCGCCGGCACGGTGCTGACCCATGCCGGCAAGCCGCATAGTGGCAAGAGCGAACGCGACGCGTTTCCCAGCAACGATGCCGACAAGGCTGACAAGCCGCCTGTCAAAGCAGCCTGACCCCAAGGGATATCGGATCATGGATTTCGCCATTCATATCACTGGCTTCGTTGCGATCTACATCTTTATGCTGGCGGCGTTCGCCGGCTGGGTGATCATTGGCGGTGTACCGGCCATTTTGCATACTCCGCTTATGTCGGGCTCGAACTTCGTGCATGGCATCGTGGTGGTCGGCGGCATGTATGCGTTGCTGAACGCCAGCACAATCGAGGAACAGGTCATTGGCTTTTGTGCCGTGCTGCTCGGTGCGGGCAATGCCGCGGGTGGCTTTGCAGTCACGCGGCGCATGCTGGCGATGTTCCAGACCAGCAAGCCCGCACATGGTCACGCGAAAGCGGCCCATTCCAAACCCCACCACGCCAAGCCGGTCTGAGGAGTTGACATGACCATCCCCCAAATCTCCCAACTTATCATCGGTGCCAGCGACCTCGCGGCGGCCTTCCTGTTCATGTATGGCCTCAAGCGGATGTCTTCGCCGGTGACCGCGCCATCCGGCATTTTCGTCGCGGGCATCGGCATGCTGGTCGCGATCCTGGCGAGTTTTCTGTATGCGCTCGATATTGGCGCGCAGGCACGGCCATTTCTATTGGTCAATCTGGGTTTGTGTGTGGTGGCGCTGCTGGTCGGTGGCAGCATTGCGTGGCTTGCCGGTAAGCGCGTGCCGATGACGGCAATGCCGCAGATGGTGGCTTTGTATAACGGCATGGGTGGCGGGGCTGCCGGCGCAATCGCGGCGGTTGAACTGTTCGCGACCAAGTCGCCTGGCGCGACGCAACTGGTCGTCACTTTGCTGGGAGCGTTGATTGGTGCGGTGTCGTTGTCGGGATCACTGATCGCGTGGGCGAAATTGCAGGAGGTGCTGGCCAAGCCGCTGCGCTTCGCTGGCCAGCAATATTTCAATCTCGTGATTCTCGTGGTCACGCTGGCGGTGGGTGGGGAGCTCGTCCATGCGATTATCGGTGGCGCTAGCCATTTGCTGACGATATCCGCTTTGATCTACTTGTTCTTCGCCTGTGCGCTGCTCTACGGGATCCTGATGACACTGCCGATCGGTGGCGCGGATATGCCGGTGGTGATTTCCATTTATAATGCCGCGACGGGGCTTGCGGTCGGGCTCGAGGGCTTCGTGCTGGCAAACCCGGCACTGATGATCGCCGGCATGGTGGTGGGGGCGGCTGGCACGCTACTGACCTTGCTCATGGCGCGTGCGATGAACCGGTCGGTCGAGAATGTGCTGTTCACCAATTTTGGTGAAACGGCGAAGCATGCGCCCAGCCACATCAAGGGCAGCCTGAAGCCGACCGAGCCGGCGGATGCCGGCATCTTCATGCGCTACGCCAAAAGCGTGATCATCATTCCCGGCTATGGTCTGGCCGCGGCACAGGCGCAGCAGAAACTATATGAGTTCGTGAAGTTACTGCAATCAGCAGGAGTTTCGGTGAAGTTTGCGATCCATCCGGTAGCCGGACGCATGCCGGGTCAGATGGATGTGCTGCTCGCCGAGGCCGGCGTGCCGTATGACATGATCTTCCAGCTGGATGACATCAACGACGAATTCGCGACCACCGATGTGTCTTTGGTGATCGGCGCCAATGACGTGGTCAATCCGGCGGCACGGACGGACAAGTCTTCGCCGATCTACGGCATGCCGATCCTGAACGCGGATCACGCCAAGCAGGTCTATGTGATCAAGCGCGGTCAGGGAAAAGGCTATGCTGGGATCGTCAACGCGCTGTTCTATGCGGATAACTGCAACATGGTCTACGGCGATGCGGCGGCTGTGCTGGCCCAGATGATCGAGGCGGTGCGCGGGCTGGGCACGAAAGCCGCCGCCTGATTTTTACCGCCTTCCTTGCCTTTATCCAACTGACAGGAGCCAGCCATGGCCCATAAGATGCACGCTGCCGTCGTCGAGGCGTTTGGCAAACCGCTGGTGCTGCGCGAGTGGGACGTTCCGACGCCGGGACCCGGACAGATCGTGGTCAAGATCGAGGCGTGCGGGGTCTGTCACACCGACCTGCATGCGGCCCACGGCGACTGGCCGGTGAAGCCGACGTTGCCGTTCATTCCAGGCCATGAGGGCATCGGGATCGTGTCGGCGATCGGTGCTGGTGTCACCCTCGTCAAAGAGGGCGATCGGGTGGGCGTGCCGTGGCTGTATTCCGCGTGCGGTCATTGCGAATACTGCCTGTCGGCGTGGGAGACGGTGTGTGGCGAGGCGGAGTATGGCGGCTACACCAAGAATGGCGGATTTGCCGAGTATGTGCTGGCTGATCCGGACTATGTCGCGCACGTGCCGGCCAGACTATCGGCGCAGCAGGCGGCGCCGCTGATTTGTGCCGGCATCACCACTTATAAAGGATTGAAGGAAACCGAGGCACGGCCCGGCGATTGGGTGGCGATCTCCGGCGCCGGTGGTCTAGGCCATCTGGCAATTCAATATGCCAAGGTGATGGGATTGCGGGTCTGCGCCATCGACATCGATGATGGGAAGCTCGCGCATGCGACCCGCCTGGGAGCGGATTTCGTGGTCAATGCCCTGCACGGCGATCCCGCCGAAGCGGTCAAGAAGGGCACGTCCGGCGGCGCCCACGGCGTATTGATCACCGCGCCGTCGCTGAGCGCCTTCAAGCAGGGTGTGGGCATGACGCGCAAGCGCGGCACCTGCGTGCTGGTCGGATTGCCACCTGGGGAATTCCCGGTGCCGCTGTTCGATGTGGTCGCCAACTGCATCACCATTCGCGGATCCTTCGTCGGCACCCGCGAGGACATGGCGGAGACGCTGGCGTTTGCCGCTGAGGGCAAGGTGACAGCCGACATCGAGTTGCAGCCGCTGTCGGCGATCAATGATGTCTTCGATCGACTAGACCACGGTGACGTTGCATCTCGCGTC
>Ga0116226_10000307_pt1 | contig 40997 bp, 55 predicted proteins | sample S1TSphfallax_FD_89692 | JGI IMG/M metagenome (GOLD analysis project Ga0116226, IMG submission 89692) | Host-associated microbial communities from peat moss isolated from Minnesota, USA - S1T2_Fa - Sphagnum fallax MG | ecosystem: Host-associated > Plants > Peat moss > Unclassified | place: USA... | reverse complement strand
GAACCGCCAAAGACGCTGCTAAGGAAACCCATGTCAGTTTGCTTTCCACATTTGGCGCGTCATCACGAATTTTTCGCAAGCGCCGAAGGGTGTTTGATGGATGCCCACAGAGCGACAGCCTAGCAACCGGCAAAAGATCCGGCACTTGCGATTGTCGATCGGGACTAGGCCGACAAGGGCCATTGCGCCGCGTTGGAACGTCGTACCGAAACCGATCTTGGCTTGATCGAGCGCAGCGCGTCCACCGGCCTTGTCGAACAGAAAATGCACGTCGAAAATCTGGTTGCCTTTATCTTCGAACAGCATTACGTCGCCATTTTTGAACACGATCGGGTGGTTGGTCGTTTTGCGAAGCCAAGTTGCACCGTCCAAGCCCCGATTGTAAGGGCTTGTGTTGATCGCTTCAATGATACGGGTTTGCTCTGCGCGCATGGCCTATGTCCAGATTGCCCTATTTTCCCGTAGGGGCTGAATCTGAAAGCGCACAGAGGCGGCGGGAACATCGAAGGGTTAACCCAACGTCACCGCTCCTGTCAATAGGCAAACAAAGAAACTACAGATCCAGCTTCAAAAGCACCTGATCGGGCATATACCCGAATTGATGTAATAGATGCGGTTCCCCCAGTTTCCCACACAAGACTTTGAAAAGCATTAAATATGTCTGTGTTTGACCAAAAATTGTATAGTCCGTTACCCTGTTTATTATGATTTGCAGTGTATGCAGGGATACGTTGATTACCCGAGCATGAATACCCAGCAACACCTGAGCAACTTGCCAAAGATGCCAGATTAACATTTATTCCATTTCCATAATGATTAAATGAATAACCACTATAATGACTATCTGTATAGTCTCCATTGAAATAAATACCTACCGCATCCGTAGCCGTTAATTGACCTAGAAAAGTTAATTCAAGATCAGTAAATGTCCCTGGAATTGATAAAAAATCAAAATATGTTTCTCCGCCAGCGGCGGTATAAGATTTAATCAACACTGGATCGTCTCCGCTATTTATGGCGATAGTCAAAACACCTACTGTGTTTGTTAAAGAAATTCCGGTTCCTGCAATAATAGAATTAACGGGAATGCCGCCTTCGGTTACTTGGTCAATTGTCACCGTAGCTTCACCGGTTCCCGTGGTCGAAACAACAGCCCCAGCAAAAGTTAGCGTCGTCACGTCGCTTTCAGTCGTAGTACCGTCTGTGACTTCGAGGGGAGCTCCCGACGTGCCATTTTCCGCCGCGACGATCTGGCCGTATTCGTTGACCGTGATATTTGCGGTCGTGTAAGATCCTGTCGGATCTGGCACGATCGTCAGAATTTCGACCAATTGATCATAGGTGATACCGCCAGAAATATCAATCGAGCGCTCTTGTGCCCAACGCTGAAAAAATAGCGTCGGCGTCCCGTCAGCATTGACGATTTGCGTCCTGCTATTCAGCGGAACGATCGTGTTATTGGCGGTCGGATCAGTCATCGTTCATATCCAGGCTGTCGATCCTGGTCAAAATTCCGTTGTCGGTGATGCGGAAAAGGCGTCCAGGCGATCCAAACTGGCCAAGCGATGTCCAGCGATAATCGTTATCGTAGGTGTCGGGCTGCACGGTGATAACACCGACGTTGGTAAAAGTATTTCCCTGATCATCGGAAATTTCAAGCTGGACGAACGGCGTGAAATCCGGCGCGGTAACGCCATAATTGTCGCCGGAGAGGAACACGGCATAGCATGGCACAAATTCACGGCTTTTGGCCAGGGATTGCGCCATGATAACCCGGTTGAAGGGCACTTGCTGGAATGAAGGATCTGCCGCCGCGTCGGGATAATCGTCATAAGGTTGCATGGGATCAAGGAAATACAGCAAGCCCCAAGTGTCATCGCCCACGACAATATCGGTGTTGCCGTTGACGTAGCCGATAGACTGCGCTCCGATCCAATTGATTGCACAGTTTGCGCGCCAGAAAGGCAAACCACCACCATCCCAATCGACCCATTGCTGGGTTGCCGTATCGTAAAGGATCGTTTCAGCATCGCCAAGGCGCAGCATGTAAAAATCATGCCCGTCCAAGGTGAATGTCGAAGCTCGCACCAACGGCTGCGCCACGCGCCCGTCCACCACAGCCATGATAAAGGCTTGGCCTACGGCAATGTCCGTCGCAACCTTTCGTTCCGTCACAAACACACGGGCTTGCTCGGCGTGCATATGCGGCGACGGAAAATTATAGACGACGCTAACGCGCCCTTGCGGTGCCTGAATATTGGGCGTGACGGCCATCTTAGGTTGTCCGGTTGATTTGAAGCTCTGCCAAATTCACGGAGCTTGGAAGCCAAGCGGCAGCGGTTTTCGGGTCAAGCTCGAAAACATCGCGCCAATAGGTTTGCGTAGTCGTTATTGGGCGATTGGCCCCAAGTGTGGTTGCTGGAGTTGATGCAGGCGAGGAAATAATCCCGACTTGCAAACTGCCGTCGCCGCCATCCACCTTTGCAGCACGCACGAAGGTCATAAGGCATTTGACGCTGGAAACGTCGCCGGTCAAATTTGAGAATGTCGCAACATAAGGTGCAGGCGGCGGATTTGGAGCGTCCAGATAAACAACGCCGTCCTGGGGCGGTGCAGTCGCCAAGATCTGCGCGCCCGTGTCTGTGTTGGGCGTCGGTGTCCAATTCAGCGATACGTCGGCAGTCGGCACAAGCGACGCAACCAGGACCGCACCAAGAAAATCGGTGTTCTGCGATCCGGCACCGTTCCAAAGCACCATGTCTTTGTAGTATGTATCGGGGTTGCCGCCCTCAAAAACCGTGTTGAAGCTCTGTTCGAACATATAGGCTTCGGACGTGAAAGTCAGGCCGGTTTCATACAAAACCTGGACGCCTTCAACGCGGATCTCGAATGTGCCCGCCGTCTGGTTCATTTTTGCCTCAATATGCCACCAGCCATTTGCGGTGATCACCGGCCCTGCCGTCTGGAATGTCGCGCCGCCTGTGACGACAAGCGCAAGTGCGCCCGTGGGCAACACTTTGACCACCGCGATCTGATTGCCACCCGCGTCCAGCCATGTGATCAGATTGGGTCCGTGGCTTGTGTCGAAGGCGAGATTTTGAAGCCATTGGCGCAGCGCGCATCCAACAATCGGTTGGGCTTCGGCCAAGATATACCGCAGGCCGTAAAAATGCGCTGTGTATGGCGCCCACACTACGCCTGGCGAAACCCCGTCTGGATCTGCAACGATCGCGCCGCCTTGGCCAATGCTGGCCCAAACGCCGTTAAGCATCAAATTGACGTTGCCGCCGTAAATGCTGAAATTGTCGCAATGCTCGATCGACATACCGAATTCCTATGGTGTCAAGTAGGATTGTTTCAGGATCGCGTTCCGAATTCTTTCTTCGATACTCGGATTGCTAATTCGTGCCAAGCCCCCGGAGATTTGGAACACACCGCCATCGCTGTCCACAATGATCATGCTTTCCTTGATCTGCAACGCGGTGCCTGCCCACGTACCACGAGCGAACGTGACGCCCTGGAGCCGTTGCACGGGTGCATTGATGTTGCCGGTGAAATACCAGACTTCGGTTGAATTCGAGCCCGGCAACCAAAATTGATCGTTGAAGGCCACCACGTTGAACACCGGATCTGGCACCGTTTCTGCCGTGGCAAAATCCAGCGCGTTGATAACCGTTTCGCCGGGCTCGATCCAATAAAAGCGCCCTTTGTAATTCAGCGTCTGAACGGGAATGACGACAATATAAGACGATACAAAACAGACATCGACCGCGCCCACGTCGCCCGGCACCGTGACGCCGAAAACGCTTGGATTGCCGCCGTTGACAAGTGTTGTGGCACCCCAAGAAATATCTGTGCCGGTCGGAACCGTCGTCGGAATATCGTTGCCAACTGTGCCCGGATTATTCGCACGCACATAGCAGGTGTTGGCTTCCGACGACACATATTGCGCGTCTGGATTTGCTGCCAAGGCTGTTGAATAATCGGTGCCAGGATTTCCGGTGGCGCTGACGGCGTTGCCAAAATTGATGAAGCTCGCTGCATCGGTCGCACCTTTTGCGACTAACCAAGGATTTGCCATCGTTCCGGCTGGGGTGCCTGCATCCACGCTGCCGGTCGTGAATTTATAATACACGGTCGAAAGCTGTACGACATCGCCATTGTTGGGCGATCCGGTAAGCGTTCCCAACGCATAGCCGTTTTCAATGTAGCAATAGAGGCTTCGACCATCGGCCATGAAAAGGTATGCCGGTGTCGCATCAACGCCGTCGCCGATCGAGGCGGTTGCAGCCATGCGCGGCGTGCCCCCAAGCGCAATATCGCCTTGGAGATAGGTCACAGTGCCGTCGAGATCCACGCGGTAGAATTCGCTGCCCGAAACGACAAAAAGCGCTTCCTCGAAATCTCCAGGCTGCGAATAAACAGCGCGGATCGGGCCGCTACCGACATACAGAAAACGCTTCAAGGCGGGCCGCGAGATCATCGCAACGCCTTCATCATTCAAAATCGGATTGCTTTCGTAATAGCGATTGCGCGTCTGGATTTGCGCTTCGCGCGCTACCATTCGGTTCCAATCGCCCTTACCAATTTTCAGACTAACCATAAGGATTGCCCCGGCCAAAGCCGCCCGTCGAATTATAGTCACGTCCCCACCACCAGCCCATGCGGGACATGAAGGGGTAGGAAATGCTGTCGTCACGCACAAGCGGCTGAGAATTGATATACTGCGCCACAAAGGCCGTGCGATTGGCATTCAGGATGGATTTGCTCAAATCCGTCAGATCGCGACCGTACCGCGGATTTAGTCGAATGGCCAAAAGGATGATGAACATCGCGTCGAATTTTGCCGGGAACGGATTGTCATCCGTCAGCGCTTTGTTCGTGATCGAGATCCATTCGCCTTTGTCGGCGCGATACAACCATTCGTTCGAAAATCCGTTGGTGTTTGCAACGAATGTCGGATTGCCATCGATCACGCGCCCGTTGCCGTTCAAGGTGACGGGATTTGTCGCAAGCTGCCCGAAAGGATCGATGATCGCATATCGCGAACCGTCCTGGGGCCGCACGGTCAAATCGATCGAGATTGGGCTTTCGTTGACGGCAACCAGCCGCGTGTTGATCGGCGGGTGGGAAAGCCAACGATCGTTCGGCCCGATTTCTTCGCACGGAAAATCGGGATCACGCCCCAGGTTGCCCAACGGCCAATCCCGGAGAATTTCACCTACGTCGGTTCCGAAAAGGCCCGACAGAATTGCGTTGTAGAGCCGCAGAGCTTCCGTGTTCTGATTGTCGTTCGGAGCAACATTGATCGGGATAATATTACTTTCCCGGTATGCATCCAAAATGATCGAGGAAATCAGTGTCACGGAAGCTCTCCATATTCATTCGATCAAAGATCGAGCTTGACCGGTGCTGGACGGCTCTTGCCGGGCAAAAGCTGCCACAGGCCCGCCACGGTCTGCGCCCGGTTCGGGGTGTTGATCGCGGCATCCCACGGCACGCCTGAAGCGTCAACCACCTTGGCGATGGGGATTTCCACGTCGGCGGCGTCATCGGCCTGGGCCGTGTCGATCGACGCAAGCGTGGTTCCGGCAGGTTGCCCGACCAGCGCCGGGTGTTCGACCCATCCTTCGGGCACTTCCGACTGCGATTGAAATACCGCTGCTGCGCCATTCGGCCCATAGTACCACGCGGGCCAGTTTTTGCTCAATTCCGCCATTTCGTTTCTCCTTCAAAAAGATTTTATGACGCGATGACTTGTGCCACAAAATCGCGACCATCCACGGGTGTAAGATACACGTTGTCGGTGTTGGCCAAACCCAAAAGTTCATAGAGCCCTGGGCGAGCTTCGCCACGACCGACCAAAAGGCCAATCGTTTCGTCTGCCGGCGGCGCTGCGCCAACGGCGACGCGAAAACCCGCCGGGTTGCCCCAAATGCGGACATTCACCGATGCTGCGGCTACTTCCGTCCATTGACCATTTGGAATGGTGATTTTGGTAGTCGTGGACATTTGCCATCTCCTAAAAATTAAGGCCCCATTCCGCACGCGGGATACGGAATGGGGCCACCAACCTTCGCCCGGAGAACAAGACGAAGTGCACGATTTACATCGTGCCGTTGATCCGGCAGAGCCGCCGACGCTCGCGAATGTTTGCGTCGAGAGCCACGTCAAACCGGACGCCGTGTGCGCCGGTATAGAAGTCGCTGTGCTGCCACATACGAACCGTCAGCGGGATCTTGGACAGCTTCCGGCGCATTGACGTATCGGAAGCAGGCAGGATCAGCGGCACCGTGTTGACAACGATGGCTTCCTTCTGGATGACCAGACGCGGGCCATAATTGCTGCTGGGAGCCCCAAGAAACGTCAGCACGGCGTTGGTGGCCGGAGCCGCCGAAACCGTTGCATGGGCCGTGTTGATGTTGATGTCGGCAGTCACGCCGCCCGTGGCTTCGACGCCCGGAACGATCATCGCGGGGAAGATCGTCAAGGTGGCGTTGCCTGCGCCGTCAGCCGTTGCACCCGTGACAACGGTAAACTGCTGGAGGCGTGCCGGGTTGACCAGCGCTTGCTTGCGATTGTCGTAGGCATAGACGCCAGGGATCGAGAACACCGCTCCCGCTTCGATCGTCGCACCGGCAGCGAAGCCGTTGCAGATCAGCGATTGCGTCATACGCAGGCCGTTGACCGAACCGGCCTTGGCGACTGCGGAATAGTTCACGTTCTGGTTGGCACCGTTGACCGCGCCCGCGCCGGTCGCCGCACGGGTGCCGGTCGTCAGCACGGGAAGCTGTTGCGTGAACAGCGTCTTGATCCCGTTCAATTCGCCCGAAAAACCCTTGCGGAAGGCGGTCATGGGCGCATCGTTGGTCGTCAGGTTGATAACCTGTTCGCCAAGCTGCTGTTTGTCGTAATAATTCAGGACATAGGCGAGATCGTTGTCATCCACGCCTTCCTCTTTGAGCCGGGTATAGCCCTGGGAAGCGTCGATCCAGTCATTGATTGCGTCGCCCGGCGTGCCGGTCCAGTTGTTCGATGCGAATGCCGCAATGCTCAGAATATAAGCGTCGATCTTTTCGGCCATTGACGTTGCGGCGCCAAGCAGCGCCTTGCTTTCGCGGGCCTGTCCAACAGTCTGGATTTTGGTGAAATCGCCCCAGCCCATATTGGCGTTGAACGTGCCGGTAACTTCGAAAAGTTCCGAACCGAACACCGTGCCGTCAGTGCCGGAAGTCGAAAGATCCTTCACGCCCGCCACAGTGCGCGTGATATTGTAGCGCGGCGTCACCTGTTCGAGAACCTGGAGGCCGTTGCGGTCGTCCATTTCCCCGTCGTATTCATTCCAGGTGCAGATGTCGGCGGTCGTCAGGTTGTTCTGCAACACCAGAGCGAAGGCATTGAGAACCAGCTTCTGCTGTTCGGCGGTAACGGGACCAACGGGAATTGTCATGGGAAACCCCTCTTGCTAAAAGCCGATCGGGGTTTCCCTCACGGCAGGACTATTTTTTCCCGGCTCTGTCGAACAACTTTTCGAAGTCGTCCAAATTGTCCGTAGCCGGGCTAATGCTTACTCTGGAATTCCCGCCACGTGCATGTGTCGTCGGCGGGGCACCAGCTTTGGGGCGCTTGCGGGCGGCAATCCGTTCCGCGATCTCGGTGTTCTTTTGGTCCACATAGCGGGCCTGCTGAAACGGCGAGAGCTTGGAAACCCGTGTTGCTTCGGTCGGATTTTTGGCCAGATTGTAAAGAATTCTGGCACCATGATCAACTTCGGCAGCGGCTTCGAATGTCGCTTGCGACAGATCCCAGCTACCTTTCATGCCAGCATCCACGACAACCGTTTGAAAGTCGTCATAGATCGCAGATCCCTTGTCAGACACGGATTTTACCGTATCAAGCAATTTCTGCTGTTGCTGCTGTTGGCGCTGTTGGATCTGGCTTTCCTGCTGACGTTGCAGGTCCGCGTCGCGCTCTTGTGCCAGTGCAAATTTTACCGACCAAGCAGCGCTGTCTTTGATGTATTGGGCATCAAAGGTCCCCAGCGGGTATTTCGCCTGATCGTTCGGATCAGGTTCGGGCCCCAACTTGTCGATAGAATTAGCAGGCGTTTGTGGCGTCGGCAAGCCCCCATTTTTCAGAGCTTCGTTTTCCTGGCGCAGCCGCAGCGCTTCGGCGCGGGCTTCATCGCGCTCGCGCTTTGCTTCGGCCCGTTCGCGCTTGATGCGCTTGATCCGGCCTTCAGGCGTTTCACGTCGCCCGTCGCCCTCGTCGCCTTCATCATCGCCGCCTTCGCCCTGACCACCTTCACCGCCGTCATCGTCATCGTCTCCGAGATTTCCCAAGTCGAATTCATCGTCAGGATCACTCCCAGCGCCCGCATTTCCGCCGTCTGCGCCGCCATTTCCGCCTTCGAGAGCATCGCCCCCGGCGCCGGGTGCAGCGGCAGGTTTCGGTGGCGCACGACGCGGGGCCGGAGCGGGCGTATTGGGCGAAGGTGCGCCAATTTCGACAGTCCCGGCAGCTTCGAAAGCCGCAAAATCTGGATCTTCATTCCCGCTCATAATCATTCTCCGTTTGGTTCACTTGTCGGTCCGGCTGCTGCCGGTGTTCCGTCCTGCCCGTCTCCGCTGGCCGGATCTCCAACGCCCGCTGCCGTTGCGGTAGCTTGGGCGTTTGCCGCGTTGGCAGACGCAAGCGTGCTGTGCGCCTGTGTCAATGAGGCCAACGCATCCAATTCGTATTGGCGATCTTCCGCACCGATCGCATTGTGCTGATCGATAGCATCCAATGCAACCTTGATGCCTGCCGTCTCGCCCTTTTGCGCCACGTCGGCCTGCCGCGCATGTGCGTCCAGAATCGCTTTGTAAGCCTGGGCGATCGACAGATGGGCACGGCTTTGGCCTTCGGCGGTTTTTGCCGCTTCGAGCGCCATTTTCGACTGCATTTGCAGCATTTGAACCTGTGTCGCCATCTGCTGTTTTTGCGCGTTCGCTTCCTGCATCTGCTGCATTTCCGGCGTCATTTCGTCCGGTGTCAGCATGCCCGGAGGCAGCATCATCTTGAACCGCCGCGCGAATTCGATCGACTGCGGCCAATCCTGGGCGTCGGCAACCAGATCCATGACGTTCGCGGCGATCTGTGGCACGGCGTTGACAAATGCCATCATCTGTTCGGCGGCAAGGGCGCGCTTGGTTGCGCTCGCCGGGCCCACCGACACAGTGACGTTGTATTTGCCGACCGTGATATCAGAATTCGGATCGCTGGGATCGTTGATCGTGATCGTATCGACTTTGTTATCCGCGCCCATGATCGTTTCGACGCGCATTGTGTCGTAATAATCCGGGATCAATTCGTTGATGTTGACCGCGCATCGTTCGTCAGCAATTCTTGCTCGATCGGTATAAATATAGGTGCCCACGTCGGAAACTTGGTTGCGTTGCTGGATCGCAACGCCCGAAACTTCGTTCGACGGCATGCCAAGCGCAGCTTCGTGAAGGTTGGAAATATCCTTCAAATCCTGAGTGGACGCGCCAGCTTCGTTGACAAGCGCGGCGTCCACGGCTGGCGGCGGAATGTGGATCGGCGGTTGTTCCCCATCGTTGTAATAAAGAAAGGGGTCGCTCGATACCGGCGCACGACGCCATTTTGCTTCGTGCCCTTTGACAGCTTCCGGTGTCGTCAACCATTTGTTACGCGGCGCGGCGACAAGCTGTTCCGCGACAGTCGAGCGCCAGTAATTGTGCAAGCGCTGCGGATCTTTCAGGTTCCGAATAAGGCCCCAACGATAAATCCGCTCGCCGTCGTTTACTTCCCAGCCCGCGACGCGATAGACCGGGATGCTGGAGCAATTGTAATCGTATGGCCCTTCCAGAATTTCATTGCCGGAGCAGACGTAGAGGCGAGCAAAGCGCTTCGGCACTTCGCGGATATACGGCTCGCCGTCGTCACGGGTTGCGACGAACATTTCATATTCGTATTCCTCCATGTCGGTGATGTCGTGCACCGTCCCGTCTTTGTAGAGCGCCAGGACTTTAAAGCCTTCCGTCACCATGCGCCAATAATTGACAATGCGGATCGTATCTTCCTGCATCCAAAAACCGGATTGGTTCCAGGTTTTCGAATCCATGAATGACGTTTCCGACGCCCACGGCCAGCGGTTTTTGTATTCATCTTGCGGAATATCTTCACCGACAAAGGCGAACTGGCAATCCTTTCCTGACGGCTCAATCCCCAGCGGGTCAAAAACCGCAGCATAAGGATCATAAATCGCGTTCAAGCGAATTTCTTGTTCGAACACGTCATTGTTGCAATAATCAACGGACAGATAGAATGCGCCCTGGCCACCAATCACTTGGTATTTTGCCGCTTCGCTGCGAGCAAATTCCGCGTTCGAATTCTTGAAAATATTGCGGATCAAGCCTTCACGAATGTTGGCGATCCCCTTTTCCGATCCCTTGTCAGGCAGCACGCGGATTTCGGTTTCGTTCATCAACCGGTCGCCAATGACTTGCGCCAGGAACGCGACAAGGCGGTTGAATGTCAGCGTCGGCTTGCGCTCTGCCATGCGGCGCTGCCGGATAATCGGATCCCATTGGCCTTCGCCCGTCACGAACCGGGCGTCGTCTTTGCCCGCGATGATGTTGTGTTCGTTATAAGAATAACCCCACTCATAGCGCCTGCGCATATCGTTCAGAAATGACGAAATGCTGTCGAACCCCTTGGGGATCTTCGTTGGCTTGCGCTGTGGCCGATTTTCTTCGTTGATGCTGTCGCGAAGGCCAGCCATAAATCACCCCATCCTGGCCAGCGTCAGCGGCCCCTTATGAAAAATCTGGTCTTGGGTATAATCCTTCGTCAACCTTTCGTGCAAGGTCGAGATCGAAATATCCAAATGTATGGCCCAATCCGTCAGTAGCATGCGGTTGCCACCATGTTCAAGGTAGCGATTGCTGCGCGTATTTCGGTTTTGAACCGACCGTGCGGCCCAAACACAATTGTCAAAATGATAATCACCGTTGCTATCCAAACGCTCAATAGTTTCCCAAGATTGCCGAAAATCCATATCTTCGACAAAATTGTCATAACTATTTAGCCATCTATCACATACTTTAATCCCACGCCCGCCATAGTTTGTATAGTGCTTGTTCTTTGGATTATAGCAACGTGACCGCATATCCTTCCATGACCAATAGGTAGGTGTTTGCGTCGGGTTTTGCCATTTCGGTGCCGGTGCCATAATCACGCCATCCATGATGTATCGCCGCCGTGGTCACCTTCGAAGATATCTCGATCCTCAAAAATGCTTTGGTTAATTCGCCGGGTTTCTCCGACTTCCCATCCACGGTCGTTAACAGGTTTGCCCCAAGTCTCAAAAAATTCTTGCACGGCAAAAGTTAAAGCACAAGCGTCTGACAAATCAGAAGATCGAAGTCCGCGCGCCTTCATGTCTGTTTTGCTTTCAAGCAACCAATCATTATTTGCCCTAAATTTAATTTTGGGACCGACAATATCGGTTGCAAGATCGTCATCGTCAGGAATTGCGCCACCTTCGACTAGCCAAGTACGAAAACGCTCGTACATTTCAGCACGTGCGTTCCACGGTCCAGCACGTTTAGGTGCAGCTTTCTTGAATTTGGATGTTGCCCCAAAGTCTATTCCTCGAATTAAATCAAAATAGGTTTTGTTCATGTTGCGCAGTGCCGACACGATCGCCGCGCCCATTGAACCGCGATCAATGCAAACCCGGTTCGGATGCCATTCGTCAATTAGCGTCGAGATCCAAGCAACCGCGTCGTCATGCTCCAGCTTCGTGCGCGACAGGATCTTGATAATTTTGTCGCCGCGCCGGAACGCGACCGCGAACCGGTCGCCGCCGCCGCCAGCCGGATCAACGCCCATGATAAGCGGCGCGTCGGGATCTGGAAAATTCCGTTTGCGAGCGCGCAGCACGATCGCGGGCTTGACGTAGCTGTCCACGTCCACCGACGAAAATGCTTCGACAACATCGATCGGGTATTCCTGCCGGAATTTTCCTTCCGATCCCAATTCGTGAATTTTCGAACGACGCCAAAGCATCTGTTCGTTCGATAGCCCATGCAATTCTTGGTATTCGGCTTCGGAAAGCTCACCTTCTTCCTCTGCCTCTTGCAGCGGCGTGAAGTCGCCATATTCCACATATTCGCTTTGCACGGTCCAAGGAACGAACACGGCGCGATAGCGCCCGATCAATTTCATGGCATCCATGTAGCGCTTGTAAAATTCCCCCATCGGGCCCGCCGACGTGGTTTCCAACCAAATTTCGGACGGGGGCTTAACCCATCCCTCGATCGTGCCAACGCCTTGTTCAAAGGGTAGCGCGTCGCGTGGTTCAGTCCACAGCACACCCCATTGCCCCCGCACTTCGTCAACGGCTTGGACGGACGCTGAAAAGTGATCTGGCGCGTTGGTCCACCATGCGACTTCGGAGCCGTGGAAGAATGAAACACCGCCGCCGCGTCCACCGGCCTTTTGTCCGGCAGTCGCAACCGTGTAACTGGAGCCGCGCTTGGGGAATTCCAATTCTTTTGCGTTGTCGGTGCCCACCTTTGGAGGGAACGGATGCTTTTCCTGCATCAACGCAACCATGTCGAACAATTTGCTTGATGCGGTCATTTCGTGGGAAAGAATATAAATATTTTGCCGATCCCACAGCGTTGCGCGCCAATAACCAATCGCCGCAACAAGCGTGCTAAATCCTTGGCGACGACCCTTCAAACCGGCGAGACGTACCCACCGTTCGGTTTTCAATTGAGCTTCCGCAGCGGCAAGCAAAATTAGCTGCGCCTCGTTCAATTCCAGCGGCGCAAGGTCGCCTTCCTTGGTGCGGATCTTGATCGCCTGCCGTGCGAACAACCGGAAATTACTTTTCCAACGCGCCACGGTCAAAACCATGTAGCGGGCGCGCACTTCGTCAATCGAAAGCCCGGCGTCGGTCGCGATCTGTTGCAGGTTAAAAGCCACGGCTCAATTTTTCCGGTTGTATTGCCGAACGGGAGCCGTCAAATTTGTTCCGGCACGCTTGCGATTCATCAATGTCGGATAACTGACGCCGTGCGACCGTGCGAGATCCTTGTAGCATAATTCCCGATTGCGTCGGGTGTTTCGCACTTGTTGCGCTGGTGTTGCCCAACGGCAATTTCCCGGTTCATAATTTCCGTCATTGTCGATGCGATCGAGGGTCATCTCAGCCGGTCGCGGCCCCATATCGTCATAGAAAGCATCATAGTCATCGGCCCATCGGTCACAGATCGTAATTCCGCGACCGCCATATTCAGAAAATTGAGGGTGTGCGACATCAAAACACCGATACCGCATATTTGCCCACGTACCGTATGTTTCCATTGTCTGTGACGGACTATGACGCCAAATGCGATGCTTTCCCATTATTGCAGTCCACCAAACTGTTTGAGAACTGAGATAATAAATTCAATTTCCTCGTTGAAACGACAACCGAGCATCACAGACGCTTCTGTGATCTCGTCGGCAGTTTGAGCTTCAGCAAGCCGGGTGTGCAAAAGCTGGAGATCAATCCCCAAGCGCTTCGCCATATCGCGTTTCACGCTCATAGGTCGTACTCCAATTTCAAGCTGGGCTGTTCGGCTTCCATTTCTTCCAACATCGTTGGCGGGACGGCGCGACCGTCGATCACGGCTGCTGCCGCTCGCAAGTCGTCTATGATGCCGGTACCGAGCCATGGATACGATTTATTTTTCGATAACGTATCAGCGAATTTCAATAGGCGTTCGGAAAGCCCCGCAGCTTTCCCGTGTGGTGAAATATACATGCCGGGTTCTCCGTCCAGCGGTTACAAATCATAAAATTCCGCATCTTGCACGCCCGGCATGACTTCGGTGTAATCTGCGGCCTGGATCAAATTTTGGCGTTCCAGCCGTTCGATTGCATCATCGATCGACAGCGTTGCGGAAATGTCCACTTGCTGCGAGCGCGAAATCATTTTGGGGAATAGCTTGGTGAAAAAATCTGTCGGATTGCCATCGGCCCAAGCCCGCATGCGCTCTGCACCGCCGATCGCCTCAAAACAGTGCATGACAGCCGCCCCCGCGTAGCGACCGACATGCTGGTATTGTTCTGCGCTGATCGCGGGCAAGCCCTGGATCGCTCGAACAACTGGAAGGCGCGTATCATCTGACATAGCGCCTTCCATGCCACAGATTATTTCCGTTTGCCATGGTAATTTGGACCGCCTGGAGCGGCCCCTTTGGACCGCGCAATGGCCCCAATCACAGCGCCCGGAACACCCTTGGCCCGAAGCTGCGCAGCGCGCCCGCCGTGCCCCAGCTTGTTCGATTTGCCGTCGAATTTGCCGGTTTTCTTGGTTGCGCCTTTTTTGGGTGTCTTGGCCATTTTACCAGCCTCCCGGAGGCGTTTTCTTCCCGTCCTGTTTGGTGCCCATGCTGGGCATCATCTTTTTTGCAGCCTTTTTGGCTTCGGGCTTTTTCGCCATTTTCTTTTTGACAGGTTTCTTCACAACGTGCCTCCCTTTGTAACCCGGCGCGTCGTCTGTGCGCTGGGATGGTCAACCGGCATCACCATGTTGTCGCCGGTTGCGACGGACACGTTGCCGGGTGATGGGGTTTTGGACGCGGCAATGGGCGTCCCTGGAGCGTTGGCGACTTTCTGCCCTTGGCTCTCGGTCATGCGTGCCCGTGAAAAGTCTCCTGGAACGCCGGAGCCGACTTTGCCGCTAACCTTGGGTGCCTTGCCGAAGCTCCCACCGCCAAATGCCTTTGCCATGATCAATGCTCCAAAAAGGCCACGCGCTTTTTTGTTGTCCAACACAGGCCGCAGGTTGCACAGCATCGCGTCTTGCCGGTCTGTTCCGGACAAACAAAGCTGTCTTTCGGGCACGACGTAACATCACTGATCCCGATTGTCGAGTTTGTCGAATACGGCGCGTCGCTATGTCGGATCATGGCGCGCGTTCCCCATTCAGAACGCAACATATGCAAGGTCCAGCCGATCGTTGTTTTGTTACCCCAAGCAGTATAGCCGAATATGGAAAGGTTTTTATGCTCGCGCAGCATTCTATCCCAAAATGCCACGTACGCGCTGTCATAGAAATCGCCAAGGGCATGAAGCCGGATCAACACGCCGTATCTTTTACGGCACAGATCTTTTATTTCGGCTTCAAGGCGCGGCAAGAATGTTGGGTCGGTGTGATCGACGCGCTTGGCGAACGGCATTGACGATCCATAGCACGAAACCCAATGGCGACAGGTGCGCGGACAGGTTTTGCGTTCTTCGAGCGACAGCGTATAGATCCAGTAACCTTTCAGCTTGCCTTTGCGAACATCACGGCCAATTTTTACGTTGCTGTGACCGGATACAAGAATAGATTTCATCTGATCAGGCCGCAGCACGCGGGATGGAAATTTTGTGCGCCCTTGTTGAATATAAGCCATGTCTGCGCGCGGCGGTCCAGCTTTGCCGTGATTGGGTTTGTCGCGTGCGTGATTGACTTTAATCCATCGGGTCAATGTAGCATCGTCGCCTTTTGAGGCGTAGGCTTTTCGCGTATTGCCTAGTTGTTTCATTCTGCACCGTGGACGTTGGCCGTGTCCGTGGAATTTAGCGGCGTGTTTGTAATGCGCGCCAATTCCGCTTTCAGAAATTTTACATTTTCCTTATATTCGGACTTGCCCTCGCGGGCTGCGATCTTTGCCTTGATTTCTTTCACCCGTGCTGGGACATATTCAACGTCGCTCATTATTCCCTCCAATTTCACTATCAACAGTATCAACGGCTCCGATCGCAGGCAACAAAAAACCCGGTCCCATTGTGGAACAATGAAACCGGGCCTTTCGCCTTGGGGGAGGATCAGCGTTATGCGCCGGTTGTGGTGCCGCTGTCAATCGTGGATGAGGGCGAGGCAGTCGGAGCAGAAATTGCGTCCGTCGAACCCGATGTGGGGGGCGTCGGGGTGCCAGCACCACCAACAGATTGAGCGTTTCCCAAGTCAACGCCACCAGCGGTTGGGCCATTGGAAGCAGCGGGCGTTGATCCAGTCGAAACGGACACGTTTCCCGTGTCGGCCTGGGGCGCAGGGGCAGGCAGAGGATTGTATGCAGCCATGAACACGTCGGCAGGCGACCAGGACACATAACCCGCGAACCCGGACACGTTGGGGCGCTGGGCGTCGGTGTATTCGACCAGATAGCCCGCGTCGGCAGGATCTTCGTCGGTCGGGAGATCCCAGCCACGCAATTGGGCATAGATGCCACGCGGCATCGGCTTGGCGTTCACGATTTTGACGCCAAGGTAGGGCACCATGTCGTCATGCGGCGGTACGGCGACTGTCGGCAGATCGACGGAGACCGTGGTTTGTCCTGCTGACGAAACACTTTCAGTGCTTTTGCCGGAAACCGGCAACGGCGCAGGTGTTTCGTCCGCGTTGGGCTGGCTGGACTGGAACGCGGCTTCCTTGCGGAGATAGCCTTCGAGCATCCAAATTTTCTTTTCGGCGTTTTCGTAGGCAATTTTCTTACCCATGTCGGCGTCGAAGTCGGCGGGGTTGAGGCACGCGCTTTCGCCCGTCACGGTATAGCCGTTCGTCAGCGTCAGGATGGCGATCGTCAAAGTGCCGGTCGGTTGCAGGTAAATCGCGCTTTCGATTTTTGACTGGATATCGTCCAGCGTCAGTTTTTGTGCTTCCACGGTCATGGTGTTTTCTCCGGGCGAAGGTGTGGCAGACTATTGAAAACTTTCCATGTCACCGGCGAGCGGCCGATTTATGACGCAGTTTGCCGGTCTGCCAGCGTAAGCGTCCGAATAGAATATGGATGCCAAGCCCAATCGTCAAACGAATTTTACTGTACCAAGACGGGACAGAATATGAATGGTCGATCAACCGACTGCGCCGCTGGTCGATGTACGGTCTCCTTTGATTTTCACGAACGTATGGTGGGGTATGATATGTTCGTTCAGGTAGGCGCCCTTGGATTTTGCTTTGGCCAAGCCGCTAGCATGGTCGGGGTGTACGTTGTCGTAGCGGTAGGATCTGCCACCGTGGAAATTGACAGTCAGGCTGTTGTCGGATGGATCGTGCATGAAGCTGATGACGGAAGGCTGGGCAGAGGGGCCAACAGGCTTTTTGGGGAAACGTGGGATCATTTGCATGCTCCAGCTTAGGCTCTACCGAGCCGTAAGGGCCGGTAGCAGGTGATCGATAACCGTTAGGAGCATACAGGGGATTGGCAGGCGGTGCAAGCGGTGACGCAGGGTAAGGGGGCTTGGAAAAATTGGGAAAATTTTTATTTTTGTAGGTGGATACGAAGGTGACGGAAAAATTTGAGATTTATTCGGTGTATCGACCCGGCCCGGCATGTGCCGTTGCCTATCGAACCTATCCCCCCTCCAATCCCGGAAATCCTAAAAGGTACCGGACCATTCGAATTTATTTTATGGTTAACGTAGCGTCAACCTTTCCATCGGGTTAACGTAGCGGCAAGCCGGATGGCCGGAATGCTCAAAAGCACGATGGCAGCGATTTCGTAGAGCATTGTTTTTCCCCTTTCGATGCAACCGGTCTAACGTAACGTCAACCGATTGTCAAGCGGTTTTTTCGCGTCCGTAAATTTTTTCAAGCCGGTTATGCTCTGCCAGCTTCATGCGCCAAAATTCTTTGCGAGATTTGGCAGGATCAATCATAAAGCGAGAATTTTTTCGCCGTTCGGTGAATTCAAGCATTTTGAGCCTTTCAAAATTTGGGGGCTAGGTGGAACAAACCGGATTGCCAACGCAACCGGCAAAATCTGTGATGGCGGAAAAACATTTAAGAAAATATTAAAAGCTTGGAATATTTTTAAGTCACGTCCATTGCTTGAAACGGTCCATCTAATTAAGCTGATCGCAGCGTAGTGGAGCGGAGTGCGCCGTAAGGCGCTAGCGGAGCGCAACGCAGCGAAGCTAGTAGTACGTAGTACCGCGCACGCGCATAAACGAGTATCACATCGCATGTATCTAGACACATCCGCATTGCATCACATCACATTTATATCAAGCAAAACCGCGCCTTTGCGGTTGATCAAAAATTTTTGCACAATTGTGCTTGACAAGGTGATTTCCATGCGATATGCATCACATCACAAGGAAACGAAAGGAAACCGACAAAATGCAGACTTTCGAACAATTCATGGCAAAAGCTGATCGCGTCATTCAACGTGCAAGCGGTTGTGGAATGGGAATTGAAGATTTTGCCGACGCGTGCTGGTGGGATCTGTGGGAAGAAAGCGAAGATCACAAGCCAAGCAATGCGGAGATAATCGAAACGCTTGCTGATGCAGATATGATCTTTGCCGAAATGGCAAAATTGTCTGGCGCATTGCAGGACTAAGTTTTGATCTGGCCAGCTTGACCGGCTGGCCACTTCTAAACCTAGTCGAAAGGCTGATTTATGTTTTTGTCGATTTATCACAATGCCAGCGGGCAAGATTTTGTGCGAAAGATAGCGCCAAACGAAAACACAAGCCGCGAAGGTTTGCGGGATCTAGTGCGACGCTGGGCAAGCCGCGAATATGACGGTTATGCGATCAAAATCGCGTTTAGTGAACCGGGCGCGCATATCTTTGACGGTTGCGCGGAATATCAGGCGGAATTGCGTGACACGAAAGCGCCTAGCGCATCTTGCTGGGCAAGCGAACCGTTTTTCGTGGAATTTGTAGGGGAATGAACGTGATGGAAATCAGGACAAATCACAAACCGCGCCCGGCCTGGGCTTGCGCCTTTTTATGGCTGATCGATCGATATGGTTGCACCCATTCACGGGTGGCGCTCCGGTTCAAGAGCGCCCGGCCTGGGCCATTGGCGACACAATCAAATTCAAAGCCGCGACGGGGTGGGATCATAAAACCGTGTCGCGCAAAATCCGGGGCTTTTCGCCTGTGAACAATTTCCCTATGGTTAAATATGCCGGGTGGGATTGTTTCATAGTCCGGCCTTCGGAAATTTTGGAAATCAACGGGGAACCGGTCTAATGAATATTTTCGAGATAAACGAAAAATATCAAATCAGCTTGGGCAAGCTCAAACGCTTGGTTCGCGATGGCCTCTTGATCTGTGACGAAGGCGATGGTCATCCGCTTGCGCCAGCAATGCGCGCAAACTTGGTGCGCAATCAGGATTTAAGCGTGGAGCAATTGCTTTTGCTGATCGAAAAACCGAAAATTTATGCGGAGCTGAAAAACCGGCAAAGCCAAGCGCGCAATCAGGTCAAAGCGCTAGGGCATTATGATATTGAGGCGATGCCTTTGGATCTCGTCAAAGCTGTCAATTTGGCCGCCGACGATGATCCTAAAGGCGTCAAAGCGGTCATTGCATGGGTCAAATCTGTTTTGCCCGGCGAACCTGTCCCCTACGCTTTTCTAGGCGTGCGGGCAGGTATCAGGATTTTGCCAGCCGGTCGGCATGCTTTCCTAACCAAATTTGCACGGGCTTTGCTGAATTGCCGCAAAGATCCTGAATTTGCCGGATGCTGGCGAACGGAGCAAAAAAGCGGGCGAAAGAGAACCCTTTATTTTAATCCGGGGCTTGACCTATAATCCGGCTTACGTTACGTAAGACCCTATCAGCTTTCAACGGAGCAAGTAATATGCTGATTTATTTTCGCAGCATCACCACAAAATATTTCGGACCTTCCAATGTGAAGGGCTCGCGTATCATCGCGACAGCATCCGGCGACGGGCCGGGCAATCCCAAAATCATTATGTGGTATGATCACGCTCTAGGCGTCGATGAAAACCACGCGAAAGCTGCGCGCCTATTGGCTGAAAAGCTGGGATGGTCGGGCAAATGGGTTATGGGCGGTGCAAAAACAGGCGCAGTTTTCGTCTTAGTCGAAACCGGGAACAAAGTCTGCGAAGGCTTTGAAGTCGAAGATAAGGATGCAAAATGATGCAAACGACAGTCGAACGCCACGTAGCGGCGATCAATTCCGGCCTTGTGACAAAAACCAATGTCATTGGCCTTCGCAAACTGATCAACGGTATGGAGCGGATGCAAGCAGGCTGGAGCGTTTCAAAGGCGCTGGCGCGCTCTGTGGACGATTTTTGCGCCTATGATGTGGAAGAATTGCTAGAGCGTCGCAAGCCATTCGTGGCGGGCGAATTGGTGCAGTCCGGGATCGATCTTTTGCGGTCGAAGCGGTACCGCAAGCGCCTGAAGCGCGTGAGCGCAATCGTGAATGATATCCGATCATTTCAGCTTATCCGGTTCGACCGCTTCGATCGTCGCGGTGAAAATGCGGTGCCAGTCTATCGCTGCAATTCCTGGGCCGGAGAGTTTTTCGATTTCCGGAATATCCCCTGGCAATCAGGGGGCAAAGGGCCGGAGATCTGGAATAACATTGCGAACGATTGGGAGGATGGCAAGTAATGGCGCAAGATATCCGCAAAGAGCGTATCACGAAAAAGGAATTTTACGCGCAAGGGGGCTTTTCGAATGCCAAGTTGTTTCGCCTGCAATCACGTGGTGGCGCTTGGCGTTATTATATCAATCATTCGTTTGGCGTAACGGAGAACACGAAATGACTTTCTTTGTTTTGGTCCTTATCCTGATTGTTCTGGTGCTGATCTTGATCACGCTTTGCGAAGGATGAAACCGGTTGACGCTTGGGCAGTCCATGCGTTATGCCTATTGGCTTCGAGGGGCTAACCCATTTGAAATTAAACGCAAAAACCCGCCAGCGGGGCTAATCACTGGCGGGTTTCGTGTGGGCCTGGAGGGCTGAGTGCTTGAGTTACCGTATCAATTGCAGGCGGTCAAGCCTTATGTGTTCCCGTGCCAGCCGGGCAGTAAACTGCCCGCCACGGCGACCGGATGGAAAGAGGCATCTAATGACCCGAAACAAATTGCACACTGGTCAAGGATTAACCCAGATTTCAACTGGGGGTTGGCTTGTGGCCTATCTAATATCTTTGTGCTTGATGTCGATCCTGGGGGCCTTGATTGGTGGGCTGCGCTTTTAGCGCGTGATCCTGAAATCAAGTCGGCTGCGGCTCGCGCTTTTACCGTTCGGACGCCACGCGGTGGTTTGCATGTCTATTTTCGCGGGGAAGGCCCTAGCACGGCGTCACGGATTGCCGAAGGCATTGACACGCGTGGCGGGATCAAGCGGGCTGGGCAAATCGTTTCTGGCGGTTATGTCGTGCTGCCCGGCTCGCGAACCGACAAGGGCACATATGAGATCCTGAATGCCGGCGAGATCGCGCCTTATCCGGCTGCGGTCTTGGCACTGATACCAGAGCGCAAGGCGAAGGAAGTCCAAGGGTTAGAAAAAGAAATCGGCAAGGATCTACCGCGCAATATCCAAACGGCGCGCGATATCTTGAACGGGTTTGTGAAGGCCGGTTCTGTCGCGATCGAAGGTCAAGGCGGCGACAACAAAACTGTCGCCACGGCTGCTGCGGTCCTGTCGAAAGGAATTTCCCCTTATACGTGCTTTGAATTGATGCAAGAGATCTGGAACCCGCATTGCATTCCGCCATGGGAACCGGAGGATCTGCAATTCAAGATTGAAAGCATTTACAAGTCGGGAACGAATACCAAGACAGGCGCGGAAGGGCACCAATCGAACGCCGAAGCGTTTGAAAAATTCGCCGGGATGGACACGCCGACAGAACCGGAAGCGCCCACACGATCCCGGCCTCGATTGCAGTTTATCAATGATTTTGCGGATAGTGTCGAAGATCCTAAATGGCTCTTGCCCGGCATGTTGCCCGAGATCGGCGTTGGGATGCTTTACGGTCAATCCGGCTCTTACAAATCCTTTGTCGCCCTGGATCTGTCCCTAACCCTGGCCTTCGGAATTCCGGGCCAATGGGAAAACCCGTGCGCCGAAAAGCAAGACGTGGTTTTCTTCGCCGGCGAAAGTCCGATTGGTATGGCCCGGCTTCGGTTCCCGGCATGGATGGAAGCACATGAAATTGAATTCAGGAATGATCACCGGCTATTTTTTATGCCCCGCGTGCCGCTCTATACTGAAACCGATCTGTGGAAATGGGTAAAGGAAGATTTGGCGGAAGCCAACGCCCGGCCCCGGCTGATCGTCATCGATACCAAGTCGCGGCTGATCACGGGAATTGACGAAAATGCGTCCAAGGAAGGCTCCCTGGTTATTCAATTTCTGGAACAGATGCGCGATCACTATCAATGCTGTGTGCTGCTGGTCGATCACGTCGGCAAGGATGCGTCAAAAGGTGCACGTGGATCTAGCGTCTATTTTGCCAACGCAGATTTTGCGATCGAAGTTAAGAAAATGGCAGGCGGGATGCAAATGACTGTACGGAAGCAAAAGGAAGCTGACGTAGAGGATGCCGTTACGAATTTTGAAACCAAGGTTTTCGGTCAATCGATCGTGCTGCGGAAAACCGAAAAGGTGCTAGGCCCGGCTGACAAGAAAAAAGGCGATGGGCCGGTTATATCCTGGGCGACGTTCAACGAAGTCGCGGACGTTCTGAACGAATTGGGTGGCTCTGCGGGTGGCTCGATCCTGGCGCAGACGATCGCCGTTCGCGTGGGCGTGGAGGCTCGCAAGGTGTTGCAGGTTTTGAATTCGACAGAGGAATTGAAAATTTTGCGCACGGGCAACCAATGGAATTTGATCAAAGACGATGACGAAGAAACGGGCGAAGATGAACCGGGCGAAGATGACGACAGCGAAACGGAGTATGATCTATGAGCGTGGAAACGACGGCAAAGATCGTGGCGCAGATGCGGGCGCAGGGAAACCAGCCGGGCCTTGTGCGGATCTTGAAAACAGAGATCGCCAAGTTTGCAATGCAAAATCCACGTCACCGCCACGCCGACGCCGTAAGCGCTTGGCTTCCGTACCTGAAAGCTCGCAAATTCTATACCGCTGCGGAATTGGTGCCATTGTTTCCCGTTTTGGCACTAACGATGGGATTTCAGCCGATTTTGCTGCCTCAAAAATCTAGTGCGCGCTTGGCGAACGAATTGAAATTTGCTAATCTGCCGGTACTGAAAAATGCCAACGGCTCACAGACTTTTTTGCATCCTTTGCAGCATCGTCCACCTTTGCAGGAATTTTTCATTGTCGAAGAAATCCATAAATGGCGCGATCGTGAATTGACGCAAGAACAATTTGAGATTGAGATGTTCAAATGAGATCTATTGCCTATATCGCAGTCGGGCTATTACTGCTGATCGTGGCGATTGGTATGTATAGGCAACCGGCTTGCGCATTGCCAAAATGTGCATTGCCAAAAACTGACATGTTTTGCCTTATTGGCGCAATCAAGGATTGTTCGAAATGACCGAAGCAATTCACACATTGGCAGAATTCTGCATGGCTGGCTGCACGTCAGCAAGGGGTGCTAGGTTTTGGGAATCGGAAGGTTTGCTTGGGGACGTGGCGCGTTCCGATGCTGGGGTGCGGCGCTATACCGCAGAACAGATGGAACGGGCTGCGATCATCGCCGCAGCGCAATTCGGAGGCTTTTCGATCGAACAAATTAAATTGATGCTCGATGCCTATCACTTGGATGTGGAAGTGCACGACGCGCTTGTGACGCGGCTGGCCGATCAGGTGCGCGCTGCTGCACGGCTCGTTGACAATCTGCCGAAGCCCCGTACCGAACCTGTGCTGGAGTATGATTTGTGAAAAATTTCCAATACAATAATCTAGAAGCCTACCGGAACCTTCCCGATCTTATGACAATCGGGGTTTCTGGCGGTCGATCGAGCGCGTATCAAATGGCACATATTTTGGAGGCCAATGGTAAACCAAAATCCGATTGGGTTTTTGTATTTGAAAACACTAGCCTTGAACGTCCGGAAACTTATGATTTCCTGCAAAAGTTGGACAATTATTTTGGTTTGGGATTAAATATTCTCGAATGGGATATGGACAAGCCGAAAAAATATCGCAGGGTTGATTTTGCATCAATGAAACGTAATGGGGAAATTTTTGAAGATTTCTTGACCAGAACATTGAAGCGGCGCGACGGCACCATTGGGGTAAGACCGCTGCCAAATCCTGCGCAGCGAACATGCACAGCGAATTTGAAAATTAAGACCGTGCATCGGTTTGTGCGGGATGCATTAGGCTGGCCGACACAATATTATGCCGCAATCGGTTATCGGGCAGACGAAAAATCCCGGTGCGATAAGCGTTGGTTGCAAGATGAAATCCGTGGTTTTGATACGGGCGGTATGGGCGTTTTTCCAATGTTTGACGCGGGAGCCACAATCGACCATGTTGACAATTTTTTCCTTCATGGGCCTTTTAATCTTAAAATTGACAGCATTTTTGGAAATTGCGATTTTTGCTTCATGGCAAGCACTTGGAAAATTAAAGAACGCATGATGCTTGTCGCTTTTGAAAATCAGATTAAGTTACGACCGGGCGCGGTTCCACCTGAAAGAGTGCTACGTTGGATCTTGTGGGAGGAACGTGTTTCAGATCGGCCAGGTCGATTTCGGAAAGACAGGCCTTCTATGCGCGAGATATGGAATCAGGTTTGCGAAGGTGATATGCAAAGTTGTGTTCCCGAGGGGAAAGATGACCGCTGCGGCTCATGTACGGATTGATGGAAATGAAAGCCTATCGATCCCCGACAAGCGGCCTCTATGTTTTGGAAATGCCCGTCAAAAGCAAAAAAGACGTGGCACGCGCGATGGCTTATCGTGGAATGTCGTTCAGCACGTCGGCCAGCCAACGGCACACGGCAATTTTGTTTTCAGGCAATCCGTATTCGATCTGCGATCTGACGGATGATAATGATCCGGATCTTGGTCCCTACAAGCGCGAGATCAATCTTTCACGGGGGTTGAACGGCACGGGCACCCATCGCCTGCCGCCCGGCAAAGAGCTTTGGGATTATCAGAAAGCCACGCTCGATTATCTCATAGCTCGAAACGGCGGGATCGACGCCGACGAACCGGGCTTGGGCAAAACCCCAACGTCAATCGCCTTTTGCAACCATGTCGAAGCAACCCGCGTGCTTGTGATCGTTCCGGCGTCGGTTCGCATCCAATGGGGCATTCGGATCAAAGAATGGTCCACGATCGCGAACCTGACGGTTTCGGTCATGCTGCGCGTCAAGGATGGAATTCACCCGACTGCGAATTATCAAGTGATCAGCTACGAGGCGGCGCGCAATCTGGCGATCATGCGGGCGATTGCGCACGGGCGCTGGGACGTGCTGATTTGTGACGAGGCGCACAAGATGAAATCCGCCGACGCTTTGGTGACGCGGGCCGTCCTGGGCAACAGTCGCGGCGAATTCCAGCGCCAAGGGCACGAAACCGTCAAGTGCATTGCTCATTACTGCGATCGGAGCGTGGCCTTGACCGGCACGCCGCTGTTGAACCGGCCTAGCGAATGTTACGTGCTGTTCCGGCACTTCGATTGGGAGAGCATCAATTTTATGACGGAAGAACAATTTAAGGAAAAATATAACCGGCAAGCCAACCTGAAAACGATCGAAGGCAAGCATTTCAAGCTGGAAAGCACGTCCCTGGAGCTTGAATTGCAGAACAAGCTACGGGTGAATATCATGGCTCGCCACGAAAAGGCCGACGTGTTCACACAGATGAAAATTCCCCGGTTCGCGATCGTGTCGTGCATGGAAAACGGCGAAGTCAAAGCCGCGCTTGATGTCGAAGGCATGCTTGGGCTGGACATCGAAAATATCCAGACGACAACCAAATTTGAGATCTTGGGGCACATTTCCAAAGCCCGGCGATTGATGGGCGAAGCGCTCGCACCGCAGGTTTGCGGCTATGTCGCGGATCTTTTGGACGGCGGGGAACAAAAATACGTCTTGTTCGGTTGGCATCTGTCGGTGCTGGAAATTTACGAAAAGGAATTGGCTCAATATGGCACGGTGATGCTCCACGGCGGCAAATCTGCCGGGGCAAGACAGAAAGCGATTGACGATTTTATTTCAAACCCTAATATCCGGGTATTCATCGCCAACATTCAGGCAGGCGGTGAAGGTGTCGATGGGTTGCAGACCGTTTGTTCCCGGTGCGGGCTGGGAGAACCAGATTGGGTTCCGGCTCGCAACGATCAGGCAGTTTCCCGACTTGATCGCATCGGTCAAAAATATCAGGTGTCGGCAGACGTGTTTGTTGCCCCTGGTTCGATCGCAGAAAAAATCATGGTCAAGAGCCTCGAAAAGCTCAACACCATTCACCGCGTTCTTGACGAAAAAGGAAATGTGAAATGAGCAAGACTTACAATGCTTCGGATCTGCTGGTGAGTGTGCCGGTTCCGATCTCCATGCTGGGGGCTGTCTATGCGCTGCTGGGCGGCGTGTCGGGTGTCGCGGTTGCACGCGGTTCGACCGTTGCCGAAGCTGCGGCTTCGAAGCCGGAAGTCGAATTGCTGGACAACAGCGCGTCGGGCGCGATCGGCAGCACGCTTGGTGGCGTTGAACCGGATGCCAGCGGCCCGGCGCAGGCCGGTGAACGTGATGCTGCCGGTACGCTGTTTGATCCCGCCCGTCACACCGGCACCAAGGTCAAATCGGGCTTGTGGCGTCTGAAAGCCGGTGTGCCTCGTGGTCCCGGCGAAGATTTGCCCGCTGGCACCCCAAACGCTGCGACTGCGGCAAATTCACCGTCGAGTGGGACGGCAACGGCTGGCGTTGCGTCGGCTGCGGCTGCGGCAGGTTCATCGTCGGCTGCGGTCGAGGAAGATGACGAATTCGCGGCGTTCGCGGCTGCTGCGGCTCCGGCCACGGCCAATGCGCGCACCTGGACCGACGCGGATCTGTCGAAGCTCGCCAATCAGGCCGCAACCAAGCTGGGATCGCCCGACAAGGTGAAAGCAACAATTGCCAAGCACGTTCCCGAAGGGCTGACGCCGCACAGCCGCAACATTCCTGCCGAGAAGCGCGAAGCGTTCGCGTCGGAATTGGAAAGCGTTGCCGGGATCGAATACGCCGGATAAGCCCGAAAGGGTCGCCCCGCTGGCAGACCGGGAAAAGTCTGCCAATCATGTCTTTTATGTCTTTCGTGTCTGTCTGGAATTGTGCCATGATTGAGCTTGAACATTCGCCCCTGGGCGGTTCATCGGCATTTCGGTTTTTGAATTGCGCCTTTTCCTTTTTGGAACACCGTGCGCAATTGCAGGCCGGAAAGTTTATCGAGATCCCTTCGGAATTTGCTGCGCTGGGAACGGCTGCGCACGAAGTCGGAGCTACCTGCCTGCAAACAGGCACAGAGCCTTACGAACACGTCGGCAAGACGTTTGGTGGTTTCCGCGCTGGCTTTCCGGAGGAAATTGAGCTTGATGCCGTGTCCGTCTATGTGAACACGTGCAATCGTCTGATCAACACGGTCGGCATGGTTGATGGCTCGAAATTCTATATCGAGCGCACCTTTCACATGCCGGAGATCCATCCGCTGTTGAAAGGCACCGTGGACTTCGGGCTGATCAATGCCATCGGCTTGTGGCTGATCGACTACAAAAACGGTGAAGGCGTCGGAGTGGCGGCGACTGGCAGCGAACAGCTTCTGTATTATGCCTTCCTCTTGATCCTGCATTACGCGCAACAAACGGGGCGCACGCTGCCGATTGATTTCCCGGTTCACCTGGGGATCGTCCAGCCGAATTTTTACGGCGTGTTCGAAGAACCGGAGATCTGGACAACCGACGCGGGCCACGTGCTTGCCTGGGGCCACAATGTTCTGCTGCCACGCATGAACGAATTGATGAACCGGCCAGCTGATCACGGCGACGCGGACGCCAATCCCGGCGATTGGTGCCAATTCTGCCCGGTGCTTTTGCACTGTCCTAAAATGAAAAAGGCATTTCTTGATTTTGCCGATGCTTCGGAGGATTTTGTCACCATGTTGCCTGATGACGAATTGGACGCGCTCTATGCGCAGCAAGTTTATGCCCGACGCTTTATGAAGGCCTTGGAGCAAGCCGTCTATGCCCGCAAGGTGACAGGCGGCAACATCACGTCGGCCAAGCTGGTCGAAAAGAAAGTCGCCCGCGTGTGGAAGCCTGGAGCGCTTCCCGTGCTGCTGGCGAATTTCGGCCAAAACGCCTATGCGCCCAAAAAGGAATTGTCTCCCGCTGGCATCGAAAAGCTGTCCAGTCGTGGCAAGGAAATTGCGAAGGAATGGGGCTACAAACCCGAAACAGGCGGCTTGACGATCGCCCCGCAATCCGATCCGCGCCCGGAAGCCAAACCGCGCACAAACGACGTGGTTTTCGAGGCGTTTGCCCAATCCTACGAAGATCAGGGATTTTAGTTATTGACTTGGCCAAAAACCGGCCTATATTTGGCCAAGTCAATTGGAGAAAAATCATGGATACTCTTTATTCGTGGAATGCCAAGCGTTCAGGTTCAACGATGTCGGTAACGCATTCATGCGGCAAAATTTCAGGTATCGATATTATTCAACCCGAAGGGGGGCAAATCATCGCGACCGCGACCGATGGACGGAAATATATTCTTGCGGTTGTCAAGTCTTTGTAATACTGTTTCACCCGTGCCTAGCACATTATGTCTAACTATGTCTGATTGGAATTTATCATGGCTGAATTGTTTCGTTACACGCTCGCCAAGCCCGCTCGCACGCTCTATGGCTCGATCGGCAAAAAGTCGGCTCCTAAGCTCGAAAACGGCCAAATGGGGGAATTGAAATTCTCTGGCACTTGGGGCATTGAAAAGGAAGATCTGGACGCGATCATTCCGATCATGGTCAACGCGATCAAAGGCGAAACCGGAAACTGGACAAACCCCGGCGACTATTTCTTGGCCTGCATGTCCGGTGCCACGGCAGCGAAGCGCGTTCGGCAGGCTGCGGAATTCAACGCAACCAAGCCTGGGATCTCGCAAGACGCCGCAATGAAAATCCGCGAAAAAGCGGAAACCCGTGCGGTGATGTTCGAGAAATATCCCGGCATCCTGCAAGCGTCGTCCAAATTCGATGTTGAATTGGCCAAGCTGGTCGCGGGCAAGATCGTTGATATCGCCAACGAAGAACACATTCGCGCAGCCGCCGACAAGGAATTGTTCTATCCCGGCTCCTGGACTGTGCCGTCTGTCGCCTTCAAGGCGTTTCGTCGCAAGACGATCGAAGCCAAGGACGGCTGCACTGCGTATCTCCAGAATTGCCTTTTCATTCGCAAGGGTGAAAAGCTGGGCGGCGGCAGCGGTCCCAGCAACGATCAGGTGTTCGGCAATTATGCCGGGTATTCCGATATCGATCCCCTTGCTGGCGCTCCCAGCGGCGATATGACCGACGACGACGATATTGCCTTTTAAGCGTTAAAATCCGCTGGCAGACCGGATTGAATAGTCTGCCAACCGCCTTGGAGGGACGGACATCATGGAAATCATTTCAACAGCGGACGCAATGCCTGCCGTGGATGGGCGCTATACCGTGTTCGTCGCAGATCCTTTGCAACGCCGCTGGGCCACGCCTGAAATCTCTGTATGGCACAACGGGCGCTTTGACTGCCCAAAGCCTGTCTATGCTTGGATCGGGCCGTGGCCTACAGGTTTGGTTGATGATCTTTGGCCAGCTGCCACGTCGGACGTTTATGCCGGTTTGGCCAACCTAATCGCGGACAGCGAACCGGTCGATAGAAAGATTGGAAAATCCGCCGCGTTGGGCATGGCCTACGGCGAAACACAGGAATATGATTTATGAGCAAGATCCCGCTCCAGACAGGGAAGCCAACCAAAAGCGCAAAAGCCGCAGGTTTGCCGATTGATCCAGTGTCGGGATTGCCTTGGTATTTAATTAATTGGGCTTTAATTTTTCGCCTAGATGGTTGGAGAGAGTTTCAATCTCAAAAATCGATGCGAGAATTAATTCCAGTTATGCGATGGATGCAAGGATCAATCAAATGAGCAAGATCCCACTCCAGACAGGGAAGCCAACCGAACCGGGGCTTTATGTCGTCATGTCCACTTGGGAAGCTGCGCCGGAAATTAAGGCGTTTCTGACGATCGAGTGGAACGGCAAATGCTTTTGCTACGGGATCAATCAACAGCCCTATTCGCGCCCCGTGCATGGCTGGGTCGGCCCGATCGCGACCGAATTGGATTTGGAGTATGACTTTTGACCGAACGGTGGTTGCCTGTGGTCGGTTTCGAAGGCTTTTATGAAGTTTCCGACAACGGACAAGTGCGCAGTTTTGGTCGATGGAAATGGAACGGGAAAACTTATTATTGGTTGGAAGGTCGCACACTTGTTCGATCGGTTGATGGTCGCGGTTATCTAAATGTGAATTTGGTTGGTAAGCGAAAAGTGACACGAACTGTGCATTCCTTGGTTGCAGAGGCTTTTATAGGTCCGTTACCGGAAGGTTTTATTTGCTGTCATAATGACGATAATAAAAATAACTGCGCGTTGGATAATTTACGGTATGATACACATGCCGGAAATGTGGCTGATACCTATCGGAACGGTATTCGAAAATTCGAAGATAATAGTCCACGTGCAAAAAAGGCTGCATTTACCAGATTTATTAAAGGTGTCGGAATTGCCCGGCGTCAAATGGAGCATGACTTGTGAAGTATGTAGAATTAGATTATGAAACGGCAAGCCGCGCCGATCTCAAAAAGGTTGGCGCTTGGAAATATGCCCATGATCTTTCTACTTTTATTTTGTGTTGTTCGATCAAAGTTTTTGTTGATCGCAAACCACAACCAACACGATGCCTTTTTGAAAAAGACCTATTCAAAGTAGATCCTGAATTGATGGCGCTTGCTAAAGATCCTACGGTTATGTTCCTGGCGCACAATGCCGGGTTTGAGCAAGCAATTTGGTCGGCCCATATGCTTGCTATGGGATATCCCCCACTTCCACCGGAAAGGTGGCATGATACCATGGCAACAGCCGCCATGAAGGCGCTTCCGCTTGGCCTCGATGCCGTCATTACCGCTTTGGAGCTTCCGGTCAAAAAAGACATGGAAGGCCACGCGCTAATGCTGAAAATGTGCAGGCCCGACAAAGATGGGGGCTGGTCGCATCACACCCCGGAAAACATGAAGCGCCTGGGGCAATATTGCAATATCGACGTGGAAGGGCAGGCCGGTGTTTTTCACGCGACGGGCGGCTTAGGGCCGGATGAACGATCTGTCTGGATCTTGGACCAGAAAATTCAGCAACGCGGTTTGTTGATCGACACGGAATTTGTGCACGCCTGCATCGATGTCCTGGATCAAGTACGAATTCCCATGACAGAGGAATTCCGACAGATCACCGGACTTAACCCGACGCAACGCGAAAAGATCTTGAATTGGGTCAACGATCAAGGGGTGGGTTTGGGCGATCTGAAAAAGGCTACGCTTGACGCAATTCTCGATCCCGATGATGAATTTGATCTGGCGGATCTTGGCGAGCCGATTCCGCCGCATGTCCACAAAGCTTTGACGCTCCGGCGCAAGCTCGCCTCTGCCTCTGTGTCGAAACTGGAGCGCATGCTGACGTGCGCCGGGCAGGATGGGCGCGTGCGGTACGCGACACAGTACCACGGAGCTAGGACAGGCCGCGACGCGGGCCGGTTGATCCAGATCCAAAACTATCCCCGTGGCGAGATCAGCGACCGGCAGGGGTTGACAGCCGACATTCTGGCCGATGCAATTTTGACGCGGAACGTGCCCCATATCAAAGAGCTTTGGGGCGAAGATATTTTTTCGGCAATCATTTCGTCGCTGCGCTCTTGCGTTATTCCGGCCAAGGGCAAAGTGCTAGTGTCGGGTGACTTCGCGGCGGTCGAAGCTCGCAACCTACTATCGTTCGCTGGGCAACACGATCGCGTCGAACAGATGCACAACGGCTTGGACGTGTATTCCGAAGTCGCCAGCCTGATTTACAAGCGTCCGATCAATCGCAAGATCCAAGTCAAGGAAGGGCAGATCGGAAAGAACACGTTCCTTGGATCTGGTTACGGCCTTGGCCCGGTTGGCTTCCAAGCGCGGTTTGCCCCGAACGAACCTTTCGAATTGGCACAGCTTGCTATCAACACCTATCGCAAGGAAGTTGCGCCTCTTGTCCCTAAATTTTGGTACGGGCTTTTCCAGGCCAGCGTTGACGCGGTTTGGTGCGAAATGTCGAAAACCTATTCCTATGAGGGGATAGAATTTCGCAAGGAAGGCGACTTTCTCACGATGCGCCTGCCGTCAACGCGGAAAATCTGGTATCACCGGCCCCGCAAGGCGACCACCTACACGCCTGACGGCGACGAACGTCCTGCATGGTCGTTTATGTCCTACCAGGGGAAGAAATTCCGCAGGCACCTTGCATGGCACGGCATGATCACCGCCGACTGCATTCAAGGCTCTGCTCGCGACATGATGACATTGGCAGCAAAGCGCGCTGAAAAAGCCGGGTTGTTTGCAATTTTCAAAGTGCATGACGAATTGGTTTTCGAGGAAACCGACAGGTCGGATCTCGAAACGATTGTCGCGCAGATTATGGAGGAACGGGAACCATGGATGATCGAACGTCGATTGCGTGTGAAAGCCAACGTAGAAAAGATGAACCGCTACAGGAAATAAAAAAGCGCTTCTATTCCAAGCCGGGGAAACCCGCGATCGAACGGTTTGCGGAAAAATGCGCTTTCGATCCTTTCACAGGCTGCGTCATGTGGATTGGTGGACAGACGAAGGGCCAAGGCCACACACAGCCTTACGGTCGGTTCCGGGATGGCGAACAAGTTTGGTTGGCCCACCGATGGGCTGCAAAGCATATCCACGGGTTTGAGATCGACGGCTTACAGGTTGATCATTGCTGCCCGGCTGGTCCGTCAACACTCTGTGTGCATCACGTCAAGCCGGAACCGGCTGCGGTGAACCGGGAATTACAGAACACCCGTCCAGGCCGCGCTTACCAGGATCTTGCCACCAAGCATTATTGGGTGCTAGTCCAAGTCGGATCGGAGCCGGAGCCGGAGAGAATTCGAGATCCAGGCGATTTCCCTTTTCATGTGCCGCCAGCGTGGCTTGCACCGTTTTTGCCAAAACTGGAATTTGATCAATGTCCGTTTTAGGGGGTTTTTATGTTGATTATTTGCGGGATTTTGTATCTGATAGGTGCTACATTAACCTGTGCAATTTGTGCGCCTTTTTCTGACGAAACAGACGAAAACGCTGTTGTTTTTTGCGGCTTAATTTGGCCGATTTTTTGGGTGCTGGCATTTTTAGCATTTGTTTTTAGGATTTTTCACAAATGACGATCGCCGGAATTGATCCAGGCAAATCGGGCGCGCTCTCGATCGTCTATCCTGACGGCGCGGTGCAATGCTTCGATGTGCCGACCGACAAGATCAAGGGCAAAGATAAGCCGCTATACACCGCCTGGGCGATATCCTGGGCCAGCGCTCTTGAATTCGCGGCGCCGGATCTGATCGTGATCGAGCATGTCGCTTCGATGCCAAAGCAAGGCGTTGCTTCGACATTCAATTTTGGCCGATCGCTGGGGTTTGTCCATGCGATCGCTTGCGCTTCTAGAGCGCGTGTCGAATTCGTCACGCCTTCGGTATGGAAAGGCAAGCTAGGGCTATTGAACAGCGGCAAGGATGCCAGTCGCGAGAAATTCCGATCCCTTTGGCCCAAGTATGCAGATCTGGTTGCACGGGTCAAAGATGACGGACGTGCGGAAGCTGCCTTAATGGCGTATTATGGAAGGAAATTCCTGTGATTTTATTCTCGATCACTTTCGCCTTGGCTATTCTTTTCGTCGTCCTGTGGCTGGCGCTCTTTTGCTACAACTTGGGGTATCGTGACGGCTGCGAGCAAATTCACGGGCCGGTCGATTTCCTCTGCCCGCACGGGAACGATTGGGACTACTGCCCTGTCTGCTGCCACTGATCCGATCATGCCTATCTATGACGCGATCGAGGCTTGGGAAGTCCGTGATTACTTGGACTATGATCCTATTGCCGGTGTGCTAACGTGGCGATCGTTAGGGGTCGAGGCATTCACTGCGCTCGATTCCAACGGCTACCCACACGGTCAATTATTGAATTTTGACGTGCGAGCACACACGATCGCATGGGCACACTTTTATTCTTACTGGCCATCCGAAATTGACCATTGGGACGGTGATACTTCTAATTATCGGATCGCAAATCTGCGGGACGTTCCACATTCGGTAAATTCAAGGAATATGCGTCGGCGGTCACGTTTGCGGGGTCTGCCAAATGGCGTTCGACTGAAACGCGGGAAATATCTGGCACACGTTCGGGTTGATGGGGTGCAGATCCACTTAGGTTCTTTTCCAACCGTGGATCTGGCACACCAAGCGAGACAGGCGGCAAATCGGAAATTTGGTTTTTCGGATCTGCATTGTCTTTGATTACCTGCATTTCCTTAGCGTACCATTGTTGCCAGCCGACAGCGACCGTATAGGCTATTGCGCAGGCGTCGGCGTCGGTTGCAGGAATGACGGTCGAACCAGGGGCGCGGTCAACGCTGTCGGTGGCGTCGGGGGCGGCGGGCACTGGCGGGTTGTCGCGACCGCTTGGTACGACTGCGGGTGCGGGGTGTTGCCGCACGAAGTTAGCAGCGACAGCGCGAGCGGAAGCAAGCTGATTTTCCAGGTCATGTTGTTTCTCCGTGGTAACTTGGTCTTGGCCTTCCTTGACAGTCAAAGCATGCTGCTGATCGAGCGCCTTTGCCTGGGCCGTGGCGGCTTGATAGGTTGCGATGTCTGCCGCATGCGTGGCTTTTTCCGCTGCCAGATCTTCCGTCCGATGCTGGAGCGTGATCCGAGTAATTTCCAGCGCAATGCCGGTCCCGATATTCGCAACCAACATGACGGCTATAATCGGCAGCGCAATTTTCGATGTCAGATTTTCCAAAAGCCACGCAATAACGGTTCCCATGTCACAGCCCCTTTAGGCAAGTGTGATATTCGCTCATTGGATCATAGTCACGCCGACGTTGTAGGCCGCGCACGACACGGCCATGAACGTCAACGTCCCACGTGCGAAATGCCTCACACGCTTGTTTATTTTCCCCGACACGAAAATGCTTCGCCATCGGGGAATGACAATATGCGCCTGGACCGGCATTCCAAGCTGCATCAATTGCGGCTCCGAAGAAAAACGGATTGTGTGCGATCTGCGGCGAGCAGGCATAGACTTCTGGTCCATATTGCTTCGCTTGCTCCGATTTGAGCATTTCGAGGCATTGCGCTTCGGTGTAGTCGTGCATGGGGACATTGCGTTCCCCGTTGCAAACCGACTGATACCCAAATCCATCGTTGTATGGATGAAGCACAGTGCCTTCAAAATACGTTGCCATAGGCGCACTGACGGAGCAAGCGGCGGCAATCAGGATTGCGACACCGCCCGCTTTGCGAGCAGAGCCTAGCGGCTGCTGCTGGTCATTCTGCGCCATGGTGAATTTCCGGCGCGGGCGGCGGGGCAGGCGGATTGATTTTCGCCGTCTGATCCCAAAACCGAGCAAAGAAAAGAATGATTAGCGACAGGGGCCCAATCCATTCCGGCAGGCTGTGGTGCAGCCAATCGGGCAAAGAATTGAGCGCTTGGGTAAGCGCCTGCGGCACCGCAGTCAAATAAGTGAATAGCGCTGCCACGCCAACGCCAAGACGCATGGTTGCCAATTTCCACCAAACACGCCACGTCGGCAACAATCGCTTATCGAGCCAATCCCGAAAAGCGATAAAGCGTCCGTCAATCCATTTTCCCGCGATCTCGAACATATGTTTTCCCCTTATTTCATCATGTGGCTGACAACCCAACCAATCGCCCCGCCAAGCAATGACAGGATTGCAAAAACAACGGTCGTGGCTTTCCAAAATGACGAATGTTGCGATTTTAGGACTGCCATGTCCGTTACGACTTGGTTGATTTGTGCTTGCTGATTGTTGACTGTTGCCTCGATCCGAGCGACGACGGTTGATCGTTCTTCGGATCGTGCCTCGATATTGCGCAATCTTTCCTCGATCAAGATAACCGCCCTCGTTGCTGGATCAACTTCCAAGCCGAAAGCATCGTCTAATTTTGTATGCCGCGCAACCATTTACAGATCTCCGATGTAATTTTGCGTCTCTTTGGGCAAATGGGTTTGCCAATTCTGCGGATCTGCCGCAACGGCAGCGTCCACGGTCGCAGGGTTGGAATTGTATGCCGCAGCGGCCTTGCGTCGATCGCCATCGTACCGCGTCATAAGCTGATCGATCAGGTGCACCCCGATCAATTTATTATAAGCGGGGTCATTGTGAAGCGCGACAGTATCGGCAGGCAAGCCGACTTGCTGTGCGACCGCGACGCCGGTCGCGGGCATGACTTGCATAAGGCCGACCGCGCCTTTTGGTGATGTGATTACCGAACCGTCAGCGCGGTAGTGTTTGCCGCCGCTTTCCTTTTCCTGGAGGCGTTCGGCCAAATCGAGCAAACGCGGGTCCGCTTTGGAATACACGTCGTTCAATTGGGCCATATAGGGGCTTTGCGAAGGATCGACAGCCCCAGCCGGAACCGGGGGTGCATTCGGATCTGTCACGCCTGGATCTGGCGTAGTGTTGCCATACATCGGATAACTGGAGCCGTCAGAATTTTGCCCATAGCCGATAAGGTGCTGGCCGTCAGGCGCGGGAACCGGTTCTTTGGTACCGATGCCCGCCGCCGTGCCGCCGATCGCCATAGCTTGCTGGAGCGCTGCCAGCGCAGCTTTGCCGGTGTCGCCCTGGTTGTTCATAAATTTGAGCGCTGCGGCAGTCTGCGCAGGATTTTGCGAAAATAGTGCGTCCACAAGCTGCCCCGTTTGCTTTTCGGGCAACGTCGCAAAAATGCGAGTAAGACGCGACAGCGCCCTGGCCTTCGTGCCGGTCATGGTCGAAGGGTCCAATTCGACCAAATTTTTGACAAGATCCGGCAGGCCCGTCGAATTTGTGTTGCCGGTTTCGGGATTGAGCGCGGCAAGACGCTGGGCGCTTTGTGTCTGCGCTTGGGTTGCGCTCGCAATCTGCTGCCCAACCGGTCCTGGAGGCCCGGCAGGTCCCGGCGCGGCTGGCGGCTGTTGCATAGCGTTCCCCGGCTCCAGGTTGCGCGAAATCGCTTCCTGTGTCGTCGGGTTTTCTGCGATGTCCGATGCTGCCCGCAAAGACGACTGTGGCGCACGCAAAAGCTGTTGCTCGATCTGCGATGCTTGCCCCAGGAACCTGCCTGTAGCGCCTTCGTCGGTGCCATAAGCATTTTCGATTGGGCGCGAAAGCTGGTTCGGCGGAATATTTTCCTGAAGCCGTGTTTGCAGCCCTTCACCAAAGCCTTCGAGCATGCGCGATCGAGCCGCATATTGGTCGCGCATCTGCTGCATCGCGGCTGCGGCTTCGGGGTGATCTTGTTCCAAAAGATCTTGCAAATGCTTGACCGCTTGGGAAGCCACGCCCGCCTTGATCTGGTCTGGCGAACCGGACTGATTTTGCAGTTTGCGCACCATGTCCGAAATATCACTGATCGTCACCGGATCTTTGCTGATATTTTTCGAACCGGCGACGGCACGAATAGCCGCCGTAACGTCAGGAAACGGATCTTCCATGACAATATTGCCATCAGGTTTCATTACCGGCTGCGGTTTCGGCAGCAAATCCTTGACAGCCGGATACGCTTCCGTGGCATCATGGGGTGCCATGATGTTGCCCGCTTCCTGATCGCGCAGATCTGCCAGCCGTTGCGGATTGCGTGCCGCCTCATTGGCAAGCTGAATTTCGTCGGGCGTCGGTTGCAGCTTGCCCCGTGACGCGGCGAGATCTCCCGCCACCGTTTTCACGATATCGTCGCGGGCAGGCGCAATTGCCCGGTTGCCAACGGCTGCAATTTCCGGCCCGATGTTGGCCCCGCGCTGGTTGATCAATTCCCCGGCGTGTTCGCGCACTGTGGCAGGTGTGATCCCCAGCATCTTTTGCACATTCTGCCGATCGGCAAGCGGCAACAATTCGTAAACGGTTGGATTTGCACCCGTCCGCGCTTTCCAGGCCGCAGCCTTTGCGGCGAGATCTTCGGCAGTCGTGTTGACATACCGGCGCAGAATATTCGCTGCGTTCGACGCTCCGGCTGCATCACCAATTCGGGAACCAAGCGCACCAAGGAATTTCGCACCAAGAGCCCCCAAGGGAGCCGCAACGGCGCCCACGGTCGCACCTTCGGCAGTGTTGCCGGGCACTTCGGCAAGCGTCTTGGAATTTGCTGCGCCCGCGACTGCACCCGACGTTGCACCGGCCAATGCGATCTTCCCTGCCCGTGCGACTTTCGAGCCTTCATTGAGCCGCGTCAAAGCCTCAAGAAAATTGCTGCCGGTGCGACCAATCAGATTTCCCGCAACCTTGGCTTCCCCGATGCCGCCGCCAACCAATCCCGCGCCTTCGCCCACATAATGCCCGACTGCGGCACCCGTGGAAGGACCGTGGATATCCTGGTTCATTTCAGCTTCGCGCGCGGCCTGAAAAGCACGCACACGATCAGCATAGCTCATATTCGGATCGGTGTGGTTCAACCCCGTGTACGAGCCAATCTCGTTGAACCCAGCCGCAAGGTGATCGATGCCGGGGATCATGTTTTGGATGCCCCGGAACGTCGCGGAAACCGGACGGGCATAAGTGTTGATCGCGTCTGCACCGCCTTGCATCAACCGTTGATACCAGTTTTGCGGGGCAGTTGTGGGTGCACGTTGGGGTTGCGGGGCTGGCTGGGGCCGCACTGTCAGCGTCGGGCGTGTCATCGCCGCCAGATGGGGATTTTGTTGCAGGATCGCCGCCCGCACGTCCGCGTCCGATGCCCCAGCCGGGCCGGTGATTTCGTAAACCTTGCCGTCAGGCGCTTGCATCCGATATTTGGGCATTTACTGGACTACCTGTGCTTTGCCCCAGGTGCCTTTCGGCGCTGGAGCTTTTGCGGCTGGAGCTGCGGCAGGTGCTACCGGCGTCGCTGCATCTTTGAAAGCCTTCAACGCCTGGAGCATGACCGGCAGGGACGATTGCGGATTGTTGATCGCTTGCAATGCCCGCTGCTGTTCGGCGTTGGTGCGGAACATTTGGCTTCGGCCAGCGCTCATATTCAGCAAAATGCCATTTGCAGCGGCCTTGATCTGATCGCGAGCCGCCGCAACGTCAGGGTTAGTGACGTGCGAAATTGCTTGCCCAACGCCGGTTGCTTGGAAAGCATTGACGACGTTGCCGACAGGATTTGCCGCAGACGAATTGAGCGCGCCAAGATCCCGGAGCTTGTAAATTCCGGCTTCGAGCGATTTCAAGTTGTCTTGGACGGCTCGTTGCTTTTGCTGTTCGGCGGCGGCTGTCGCTCTTGCTTTTTCTGCTGCTGCCTGATTTGCCGCTGTAACTTTATCTGTTTCAGCTTTCGCTTTGTCAACATTTGCTTGATGTAGCGATCCCGGCAGCGGCGCATAGGTCGGGTTCCCGTTTGCGTCTGTTCCTGTGGCGACGGTACCCGATTCCGGGGCACCGGATTTTGTGATCGTCTTGATAATTTTTGCGGTCGGATCTTTCTTGTCGTAAACGGCTTCGCCCGTGCCGGTGTTGATCGTTCCCAGTGCCGGGATCGGAGAATACCCGGCAAGCGGGTGCGGCTGGCCGTCTGCGCCAGCTTGCAAAAAAACAGGCTTGCCATCGGGACCAAGGGCTTGTGTCAAGGCCAACGCCAATTCGCGCCCGGTTTTGCCGCCTTTTGCGGCGCTTTCGGTCGCCGCTGCAAGGTTATCAACAAAGCCCGGTGTTTGTTGCTCCTGGTTCAAAATCGCCTGGGCTTGCTGCGGCGGAATACCAAGTTGCTGTGCGAGCGCGGGAGCCGACGCAGCGAGATTGCCGCCAGCATCCTTGATCGATTTCAACCCATTGGCAAAAGCGTTGACAAGCTGATTGGCATTTTGCTGTGTCGCCACACCGGTCTGCGCGAGATCCTGAAGTTTCGTCGCGTCGGTGATCGCGTTGGTGCGAGCCAATTCTTGCCTTGCGTATGCGTGATCCCCGTAATGATCACCAAAATTTTGATTGATCCGCTCGCCTAATTTTCCAAGAAAATCAAGGAATGAAGCACGTTGACGCGGTGGCGCAACCTGTGGCGGAACATACGTTCCAAGTTGGCCAAAATTTTGCGACGGTTGAACCGTTCCAAGGCGGTCGGCACCCGATTGCATTTGCGGCTGCATGGCCTGCTGTAAAATATTTGCAGGTGGTGGCGCAGTATTCGGATCTGCGGGCGCAGCCTGGGGCACCGCGTTTGGATCGACGGCTTGGGGCTGGATCTGCGACAAAAGATCTGTTGGCCCGGCTTGCGCCTGAGGCATGCCCTGCATGACGTTTTGACCGGGCATGTCGGGACCATAGCCCAACGCGGCATAATCGATCGAAGGGTCATAAGGGGGTGCGGAAGCCATCGAAAAATCCTATTAAAAAATCGACAAAAAGTTGCCCGCATTTGTCGAACCGTCTGAATTGGCTCCAAACAAGCCGGTATTGTTGCTGCTGCTCGAAGTCTGGCCAGCGCCTGCAATTGTGCTGTTGGCCTGCAATCCTTGACCGGACAGCCCGCCAAGCCCTTGCAGATAATTGTTGAAAAATTGGTTGTTCAATTGCGCGCCTTGGTTCTGCAACGCTGTGGCGTCTGCGCCGGAATTCAACAGTCCCGCCGCTGCGCCTTGACCTGTCACCGATCGCGAAAGCTGTTTCATCGCCGGGGCATATCCGGCCATCTGCAAATAATTCTGATAGCCTGCATTGGCCGCGCCGGTATTGCCTTGGCCGGTCAAAAGCGCCGTCAGATAATTGCTGGCGGTGTTGCCATTGTTGACAGCCGTCGAAGCATTGCTTGTTACAAGCCCGTTGTTTTGGTTTGAGGATGACGACTGTGAACCGCCAAAGACGCTGCTAAGGAAACCCATGTCAGTTTGCTTTCCACATTTGGCGCGTCATCACGAATTTTTCGCAAGCGCCGAAGGGTGTTTGATGGATGCCCACAGAGCGACAGCCTAG
>Ga0116226_10000306_pt1 | contig 41035 bp, 35 predicted proteins | sample S1TSphfallax_FD_89692 | JGI IMG/M metagenome (GOLD analysis project Ga0116226, IMG submission 89692) | Host-associated microbial communities from peat moss isolated from Minnesota, USA - S1T2_Fa - Sphagnum fallax MG | ecosystem: Host-associated > Plants > Peat moss > Unclassified | place: USA... | reverse complement strand
TGGGTTTTCATGGTCATTCTCCAGTCAACAGCACTTTAGGGAACGATGCTGGCACCCCTTGGTGTGGCATCGTTGACAGGACTAATGGTATTCCCTAGGCTATTGCGGATAAATGCCGATTGCAGAAATTAACTATTTCGTTTTCCGTACCAATGCCCTGTGCGGTAAAAGGGCCTTATTTACTAATCCGCACTAACGGGCATGGGTGATGGATCGCCCGAGTCGGCCGGTACTGACCGTGAGCGCCCTGGGGTGATGGCGCGCGTGGCTGCGCCCGCCAGGGCCAGCAACAACATCGAGCACAGGGCTGCGCGATGCAATGCAGGAACGATACTGGCGAGATCGCTGTCTACCATTGCGCCGAACACGGCCACGCCAATCGCGCCACCGGTCTGGCGTGCCGCATTGAGGACGGCCGCTGCAGTGCCGGCTCGCTCCGGGGCAACGCTGGCCAGGATTGCGCCGGTCATGGCCGGCACCCCCAGGCCCATGCCGCCTGGAATCAGGATAAAGGGCGGCAGCATGGCGCCAAACGAGCTGGCCGCATTGAGGCGCAGCAACAGCCCGAAGCCGATCAGGCCGAGCACCGCGCCGAGCGCCATCGGCACACGCGGCCCAAAATGGGCGGAGACTCTGCCACTGACCACGTTCGAGACGATGAAGGTGGCGGTCAACGGCAGGTAGGCCAGACCGGTGCGGATCGCGCTATAGCCACAGACGCGCTGCAAATAGAGGCTGATCAGAAATATGGCACCGTAATAAGTGAGATTGACGGCAACGCCGAAACCGACCGCCGGCGTGAAATTGGGCAAGCGAAACAAGCCCAGCGGCAACATGGGCGAGGCGCTGCGCGATTCGACGCGGATCAGTAGCGCCCCCGCACAGACAGCCAGGGCGTAACCCCACAGCACCAGCGGCGCATGCCAGCCCAGATGGCCCCCTTCGATGACGGCCCCGGTCAGACCGGTCAGTGCGGCAATGGCCAATATCTGTCCGATCAGGTCGAGTGAGCGTTGAAGCGCGGCGGCTCCCAGATCAGGCAACGTGCGCAGCGTCAACACGATGCCGATCAGACACACCGGCAGATTGACCCAGAAGATGCTGCGCCACCCAAAGGCGTGCAGCAGCAACCCGCCGATGACCGGGCCGGCAGCGATCGAGACCCCGCCGGCGGCCGTCCACCAGCCGACGGCGCGGGCCCGCAAATGCCCGTCATGGGCGTAGACATAACTTAATAGAGCGAGTGAACTCGGCACCAGCAGGGCCGCACCCATGCCTTGCAAGGCGCGCGCCGCGATCAATTGCCCCGCGCTGGTGGCGCAACCGCATGCGGCAGAGGCCAGCATAAACAGGGCGAAGCCTGCCAGGTAGGCGCGTCGCGGTCCGAGACGATCGGCCAGGGCGCCGGCCGATAACAGCAGGACGGCGAAAGCAAGCGTATAGGCGTCGACCACCCATTGCAGGCCGGCGATCGCGGCATGGAGATCGAGCGCGATGCGAGGCAGCGCGACGTTGACGATGGTGACGTCGAGTTGCACGGCAGTAAAGCCGAAGCTGGTGGCGCATAGCGCCCACGATAGTGCGGAGCGGGGAGGGGAGGTCATGGCGTTACGATAACGGCGTGAGGGTTCCAATGCTTTATCGATGCGTGAAATGTCGGCCCCCTGTGCTTGTGTCATGGGCTTCTATGTCGATGTCCGTCTGTGGTCCGTATTATGAAGCGTGTGACGGGTCCGCTCCGCTCCGCTCCGCTCTCTCAAGGCGGGGGGGCTGCCGGGCGAAATGATGGAGGCCAATATCGCGTCGCCCATGACCACGGCGCCGCGCGCCCATGTACAGCGTATATGCATGGTCATGCCTATAGCGCCGGTGCGGCACCTGGCGAGGCCAATGCCGGAGCTCACAAACGACGCGGTGGCGCCGTCTTTTCTCGACGGGAGCAGGTGCGCGCTAGGGGCTAACCCGGGGTGGGCAGCGCCGGCGGCCGCGTCTAACATGGCGCTGAACTTGAGTATTCAAGTCAGCACTAGGGTTTTGCGTGCGGGATAGAGTATTTACTCTAATTTTTCGGGAACTCGGGTTAACGCCCGTCAACCCTGATGCCACAGGAAGTTGCGCCGAATTGGTGCGCCTCTGACCGCTTGGGCTGATAAATAAATGTTTTTGGCGTGAGAGCGAAAACCAGCAAAGTGTCATACACTCGTGCCCGTTCGCTGTATAGCTGTCAATCAGCGTTTGATCGAGCTTTGCAGGTTGGCTTTTCGTGCGAATATAGCGGATTGGTTGGCGATCTTCAAATCGTCAACTTGAATATACAAGCTGGAACTAAGCGGTGCCGTCAGGGTCGTCTAAGTCATAGTTTCTATATTGAACCGAATTCTGTAGCGACAATAGGCCTTTTAAGATATGTCGCTTGCTTACGACATGTCACAGTAGAGTTCGTTTTCGCCCGGCCGGCTGGGCGAAATAGGTTTTTAGAACGAAATATGCGGTGTTTCCGCATATAAGTTGCTTTGACCACAAGTCAAAGCACGCTGAGGTAATGGGGCGAGCGTCCCGTTATGGAGCGCCGCTGGAGCCATCGTTCCAGTGGTGAAACGGGCGTTACACTCACGGATTTGGACGGTTTACGCCGGGAGGAGTAAAGGTGGGTATGAAAGTTGAAGGAAATTTTCCGGTGGCGAATCGGGTCGACCGGCCCGGGCGTCCTCGGGAGTTTGGAAAGAATCAGCAAAACCCTGTCCGTCGCTACGGCGGGATCGCAGCGGTTCTCCTCTTGCACGTAGTGTTGATCTACGCACTGCTCAACGGCTTGGCCACCAAGGTGGTTCACGTCATCCAGCATCCCATTGAAACCAAGATCATCGAGCCGGTAAAGCCGCCGCCGCCGCCGCCGATGCCGCCTGTGCAATTGCCGCCGCCGAAGTTCGCTCCGCCGCCGCCGCCGTTCGTGCCGCCGCCGGAAGTTCCGGTACAGGCACCGCCGCAAGCCACGATTACCCACCAGGCAGCCCCTGTGGTCGCGACGCCCGCAGCACCGCCCGCTCCGCCCGCACCGGCCAAAAAGCCGAGTACGGAAGTAGGGGTGGTGTGCCCGAACTCCGACCAGGTCCGTTCGTCGATCAAGTATCCGAAGGATGCGCTTGAGAACAATGTGACGGGCGATGTGGTGATTGAATTCGTAGTCGATCCGCAAGGCCATATTACGAATGAGCGCGTGTCTCAGTCGTCCAACGATTCCAGTCTGGATCGGGCGGCGTTCAACGCGGTCAAGCTGTTTAGTTGCGTATCCCAAGGTCAGCCCGTTGCTGTGTCGGTCCCGTTCTCGTTCACGTTGAACTGACCACCCGCACGGCAAGGCTTGGATAAGCGATTTATTAGTTAGGTTTTACAAGTTCAACTGTGAACTGGAGCAGACATGAAGAAGCGTTCTCTCGCCGCTCTGACGGCAAGCATTTTGATCGCCGTAGCCACGGTCAACACCTTTGTCGTGACGCAAGCGCATGCGCAAGCCAGCGACGCAACGGCCGCCGCATCGGCAGCCCCGGCTGCTGCAGCACCGCAAAGCGCCGCACCGACCGACCAAGCGGCACCGCCGCCCATGCCCGCCAATACCGAAACGGTCAGCAACCCGTACGGTCTGGGCGCGCTGTGGGCCAATGGCGACTTCGTTGCCCGCTTCGTGCTGATCCTGCTGGTCATCATGTCCATGGGTAGCTGGTACATCATGATCACCAAGTTCTTCGAGCAGTTCCGCGCCAACCGTCGCGCCAAGAGCGCCGATGAACAGCTGTGGACCGCACCGTCGCTGAGCGAAGGCGCCAAGCTGCTGGACGAAAATTCGCCGTTCCGTTTCATCGCCGAAACCGCGATCGAAGCGGGCGAGCACCACGACGAAGCGCTGCTCGAAGCCGTGGATCGCAACACCTGGATCGACGTCTCGGTGGAACGCGCCATCACCAACGTGTCGAACCGCATGCAAGACGGCCTGGCATTCCTGGGTACGGTCGGCTCGACGGCACCGTTCGTCGGTCTGTTCGGTACGGTTTGGGGTATTTACCACGCACTGACCGCCATCGGTATCGCCGGCCAGGCATCGATCGACAAGGTTGCAGGCCCGGTGGGTGAAGCGCTGATCATGACCGCCATCGGTCTGGCAGTCGCTGTGCCGGCAGTGCTCGGCTACAACTTCCTGGTTCGTCGCAACAAGGCTGTGATGGAACGTGTCCGCAACTTCGGCGCGCAACTGCATACCGTTTTGCTGGGCGGCACCAAGCGTCAAGCCCGTGGCAATGCTACGCCGCTGGTTTCGAACAAGTGAGGTGAACCATGGCTATGAGCGTTGGGCAAGAAGGTGGCGATGACGAAGTCATCTCCAGTATCAACACCACGCCGTTAGTCGATGTGATGCTGGTTTTGCTGATCATTTTCTTGATCACGATTCCTGTTGTTACGCATACGGTGCCGGTACAGTTGCCGAAAGAGGCGATCCAGCCGCTGCAAACCACGCCCAAGAGCATCACCATCGCGATCAATCGCGACGGCGATTTCTTCTGGGAGGAGAAACTGATCGATGCGCCGACCTTGCTGGCACGGTTGAAAACCGTGTCGGTCATGGACCCGCAACCTCAGGTTCAGATCCGTGGGGATCAGAACACGCGTTATGAATTCATCGGTCGCGTTATCACTGCATGTGAGCGCGCCGGCATCGCGAAGGTATCGTTTATCACTGAGCCGCCCGCACGCGGAGGCTAACTTTGTATGGGGTCGGACCAAGCGTTAAGGCGCGAGGTCCGATCGACAGGAGTCGATTATGGGGATGAATGTCTCTTCGGGTGGCGGCAGCTCAGAACCGGAAGTGATGGTCGATATCAACACCACGCCGTTGATTGACGTGATGTTGGTGCTGTTGATCATGCTGATCATCACGATTCCGATTCAGATGCATTCCATCAAGATGAATCTGCCGGTCGGCAACCCACCGCCGCCGCTTGTGCAGCCTGAGGTTGTGCAGATCGACATCGACTTTGATGGCACCATGATGTGGAACGGTGTGGCGCTGCCCAATCAGGCTGCGCTGGATGCCAAGCTGGCCGGTGTTGCGGCAGAGCCTGTGCAAGCCGAAATCCATTTGCTGCCGAACAAGCTGGCGCCTTACAGCGACGTGGCCGCCGTGTTGGCCGCTGCGCAGCGTATCGGCGTGACCAAGATTGGACTGATCGGTAACGAGCAGTACATGCAATAAGGAAGTAGGGGTGCTAATGATCCATCCATGGTTCAAGCGTGCCGCAATCGCGGCCGCGTTCGGCGGTCTGACCGCACTTGCTGTACTGCCTGCCGCATCGTATGCGGATTCCCTGCGTCCTGAAGTGGCGAAGCCGCTGAATGCGGCGCAGGATCTGTATCGTGCGCACAAGTACAAAGACGCGCTGGGCAAGATCGACCAGGCTGATGCGGTGCCGGGAAAGACGCCGTACGAAGTCTATATGATCCAGGAAATGCGTGGCGCGGCGGCCATCGCTGCCGGTGAAACCGGTGTCGCGGCGCAAAGCTACGAATCGTTGCTGAGCTCGGGCAAGTTGACGAGCGCCGACGAACAAAGCACCTCGGCGGCATTGGCCGGCATCTATTTTCAGGAGCACAACTACGCCAAGGCCATTCAAACCGGCCAGCGTTACCTGAAGGCAGGTGGCACCGATCCGCAGATGCGCACCCTGATCGTGCAGTCGTATTATGAATCGAACGATTGCGCTAACGTGGTCGGCTTGCTGAAGCCCACGGTGGATGCAGAAGCCCGTGCCGGACGTGCGCCCGAGGAATCCGATCTGCAATTGCTCGCCACGTGCGCGCAGCGCGTAAAGGATGAACCGGCCTACCGTGGCGCGCTCGAAAAGCTGGTGGCGTATCACCCCAAGCAGTCGTATTGGGATGATCTGTTCACGGCAATTCGCAGCAAGCCCGGTTATGCCTCGTCGCTGGACATCGACACCTATCGTTTGCGCCGTGCGACCGGTTCGCTCAGCTCGGCCGACGACTATATGGAAATGACCCAGCTGGCCATCGTGGCGCACTCGACCGCGGAAGGCAAGCAAGTGATCGATCAGGGTTTCTCGTCGGGCGTGCTTGGCCACGATGCCCAGGCCGATCGCGAGCGACGCCTGCAGGCGCTGGCCGCCAAGCGGGCGCAAGCGCCGGCTGATCCGGCTGCTCCGGTACCGCCGATCGACGCTGGTTTGAACCTGGTTTATGCGGGTCAAGCCAAGGATGGTCTGGCGATGATGGAAGCGGCGATTGCCAAGGGGGGTCTCGATCACCCTGATCAAGCGCAGCTGCATCTGGGCGTGGCCTACTATGTGGCAGGGCAAAAGGCCCGCGCCATTCAGGCTTTCCGCGCCGTCAAGGGTACCGACGGTTCGGCGGATCTGGCTCGCTTGTGGTTGTTGGTGGCAGCCAAGTAATCACGAACTCGATGGTTTTCGACGGTTCTGTGATCGCGGCATGCTAACGGCTGCATGATGGAAAAACGCGTCACGCCTTACGGCTGACGCGTTTTTTTTATCCATGCCAGGGGTCGCGACGCCGGCTCTTGCCCGGACCGACTGCCGATATTCTCGCGCTACGCCCGTATTTCAACCACCGCATCAGATGTGTGGCTGGGCGCGGCTTGCTCTGAAACCGTCATCAACGGTTTTTTCCCGCTTCGCAACCCTCTATTGAAAGGTGTGCTGTGAGTCGATTCTACAAATTTTTATTGTGTTGTCTGACCGTCGTTTCATATTCCACATTTGCGAGCGAAGGCATGTGGACGCTGGACAACTTGCCGGATGCTCAGCTTGCCAGCCAGTATCACTTCGAACCGAGCAAGGCGTGGATTGATCACGTGATGCACGCATCGGTACGTTTGTCGGTCGGATGCTCGGGATCATTCGTCTCGAACACAGGTTTGGTGATGACCAATCACCATTGCGCGCATGAATGTCTGGCCCAGCTGTCGTCATCGCAGCATGATTTCGTGGCGACCGGTTTCCTCGCGCAGCGTCCGGAGGAGGAAGTCAAGTGCCCGGATATGGCATTGGATCGGCTGGATGGCATTACCGATGTGAGTGCTGCAGTGAAGCATGCGACGGCCGGGCTTGACGGTAGCGCCTACCATGCCAAGATGACCGCGGTGACGGCAGATCTGACCGCGAAATGTGAGCAGGGCAACGCCGATACGCATTGCGAGCTGGTCGACCTGTATCATGGCGGCGAATATCAAATCTATCGTTATCACCACTACAGCGACGTGCGTCTGGTATTTGCACCGGAACTGGCGATCGCTTCCTTCGGCGGCGATCCTGATAACTTCAACTATCCGCGCTACGACCTCGATTTGTCGCTGATGCGCGCCTATGAAAACGGCAAGCCGGCTGCGACCCCTGAGTTTTTCCCCTTCAATGTGCAGGGTGCGCAAGCGGGCGAAGCGGTATTTGTTGCCGGTAATCCATACTCGACGCAACGCGAACTGACCATGGCGCAACTGGACTTCCAGCGCCGCTTTGTGCTGGTCGATGCGATTGCCCGTATGTCCGAGATGGAAGGCGTGATGGAGCAGTTCTCGAAAATCAGCCCGGAAGACGCGCGCATTGCCGAGTCGCATCTGTTTTATATCCAGAACAGCCTGAAGGTCTATAAGGGCTGGTTCGAAACCTTGGACAAGCCGAGTGTGATGGCGGCCAAGCAAGCGGACGAAACGCGTCTGCGCGCCTATGTTGCATCGCATCCGGCGCTGGCGGCCCAGGTGGGAAATCCGTGGGCGGATATTGAACACGCGGAAGATCTCAATGCGGCGTTGATGCCAGCTTATGACGCTGAGGAACGCAGCACGCTGGGGAGCGAACTGTTCGGCTATGCGCGAGATCTGGTGCGCGCCGCGGCTGAGCGCACCAAGCCCAACGGCGAGCGCTTGCCGCGTTATAGCGACAGTCGGCTGACCGGTTTGCAAGAAGAGTTGTTTGCCAAGCAGCCCATCTATCCCCAGTACGAAGTGACGGCGATGACGGTGGCGCTGACCGACTTGCGCGCCAAGTTGGGTCCAGACAATAGTTATGTGCAACTGGTACTGGGCAAGGAATCGCCCGAGGAGCTGGCGAATCGCCTGGTGACCCAAAGCACACTGGGCGATCCGGCTGTACGCCGTCAGTTGTGGGACGGCGGCATGGCCGCGATCCAGGCATCGCAAGATCCGATGATCAAGCTGGCTTTGGCGGTGGATCCGGCGGCCCGCGCGATACGCAAACGGTATGAAGATGAAGTCACGGCACCGATTCAGAAGGCGACCGAGAAAATCGCGGTGGCCCGCTTTGCCATGAGTGGCACCTCGGTCTATCCGGATGCGACCTTCACGCTGCGCTTGTCGCCCGGCATCATCGACGGTTGGCGTGAGGGCGACCATCAGGTGGCGCCGTATACCGATTTCGCCGGTGTGTTTGCCCGCAGCACCGATGCAGATCCGTTCAAATTGCCTGCGTCGTGGGAGGCCGCCAAAGCCAGTGGCCGTTTGAACCTGAATCAGCGCTTCGATCAGGTCAGCACCAACGACATTATCGGCGGCAACTCGGGTAGCCCGCTGATCAATCGTCAGGCCCAGGTCGTTGGTTTGGTCTTTGACGGCAACATCCATTCGATCGGCGGTGATTTTGCCTATGACCCGAATGACAACCGCACGGTGTCGGTGACCTCGGGCGCGATCATCGAAGCCTTGCGCCATGTCTATGGCGCGGACAGTATCGCTGACGAATTGCTGAGACCCGTCGCGCAGCCGTAAGTCAGCCGTTGCCGGTCCGGCCGAAAAGGGACCCGGCAAGCTGAATGAAAACCGCACCACGCTACGCGCTGGTGCGGTTTTTTTTCGTGGGTTAGACGGCTTCCCCGTTCCGTGACATCGCAGTGTCGCTTAAACCTGTCAGACAGGTAGGTGCGTCTGCCGCAGTGCTGGGTTAACCGCGAAGAACGGGGTATCGTGTGGTTGCCGCGCCCGGAATACCCTTCCGGGGACGCCGCCTGTGCCTATGTGCTGCCGATCCGGTCGTGGAAACCACTAGCTATACAAGCGCGCCACAATCCGCCAAAGTCGTTTTGGATCCTGGGGAGTATCAGCATGCGATCGAACACCGAAGAAAAAGCCCGCCAGCGACTCGACGAGGTTCTGACTTTCGCCCGCGAGCGCTTATCTCCCGAAATCTGGACCAAAGTCGAGCCGTTTTTGCGCCATTACTACCTGGGCGACGATGCCGAAGTGGTGTTGTTGCGCGGGGTGGCCGATCTCTATGGCGCGGCCATGGCGCACTGGCAGTTCGCGCAAAAATTTGTCTCGGGGCAAGCCCGCGTGCGGGTCTACAACCCCAGCCTGGAGCAGCACGGCTGGTACTCCGATCATACCGTGGTCGAGATCGTCAACGATGACATGCCCTTCCTGATCGACTCGGTCACGATGGAAGTCAATCGTCTGGGCCTGGCGCTGCACTCGGCGACGCATCCGGTGTTTCGCATCGAGCGCGACGCACAGCATCAGATTGAGCGGGTCCAATTGGGCACCGCCAGGGATGCTCAGGACAACGGCAATTCCCGTCTGGAGTCGTATACCCATATCGAGGTCGACCGCTGCACTGAAGCCGCCAAACTGGAGGAGTTACAGCTCCATCTGGGTCGTATCCTCGGCGATGTGCGGGTGGCGGTCGAGGATTGGCCCGCGATGCTGGAGCGCGTCCGTACCACCATTGCCGAACTGCATGATCGCACTGAGACGGTTGCTGCCGAGGCGAGTCGGGCCGACTTGCACGAGGCGCAGGCTTTTCTGCGGTGGATGGAAGAGGGCAATTTCACTTTGCTGGGCGTGCGCGATTACACACTGCTGGCCGGCGACGGGGATTACCAGCTGCAGGGCGTGCAGGGTTCCGGTCTCGGTATCTTGCGTGATAGTCGACGTATTCCCGGTGAGCCCGATACCGTGACCTTGCAACCGGGGTCGGCACGGGTGATCGAATCCGAGCTGCCCTTGCTGTTGACCAAGGCCAATTCGCGCGCGACCGTGCACCGACCCGGATATCTCGACTACGTGGGGGTCAAGCTGGTCGATGCCGCAGGCAAGGTCAGCGGCGAGCGCCGCTTTCTGGGTTTGTACACCTCTACCGCCTACATGATATCGGGCTTGGAAATTCCGATTGTGCGGCGCAAGGTCACCAATGTGCTCGCGCGCGCCGGCTTCCTGTCCAAAGGCCACTCCTATAAGGCTTTGCTGACCATACTCGAACAGTATCCGCGCGAAGAGCTGTTTCAGATGGATGAGGACGAACTGTTCGAGATTGCGCTCGGCATCCTGCATTTGCAGGAGCGGCAGCGCACGCGTCTGTTTCTGCGCCGTGATGGTTTCGATCGTTTTGTGTCCTGCCTGGTGTTTGTTCCGCGCGACAAATTCAACACCGATTTGCGCGAGCGCATACAAAAAATCCTGCTCGATGCCTTCAATGGCGTGATCGCCGAATTCACCCCGCAGTTGTCGGAATCGTTGCTGGCGCGTATCCATATTGTGGTGCGCACGCGTGCGGGCGGCATGCCGCAAGTCGATGTGCGCGAGCTCGAAGCGCGTATCGTGCAAGCCACGCGGCGCTGGCAGGACGATCTCGCCGATGCGCTGATCGGCACCCATGGCGAGGAGCAGGGCAATCGTCTGCTGCGCCGCTATGGCAGCTCTTTTCCGAGCAGCTTTATCGAAGACTATCCGGCGCGCACCGCAGTGCGTGATATTGATTTGATAGAGCGGGTCCAGGACGGCGCGCCGTTGGCGATGAATCTGTACCGACCGATCGAAGCCAGTGCGGCCACCGTGCGCTTCAAAGTGTATTGCGCGGGCGCGCCGATCGCCCTGTCCAGCAGCCTGCCCATGCTCGAACATCTGGGTGTGAAGGTGGATGAGGAGCGCTCTTATCTGATCGAAGCCGAGCAGGGACCGGCGGTCTGGGTGCATGACTTCGGCATGGAAAGCGCGGATGCCAGCGAAGTCGACATCGAGCGCATCAAAAATCTGTTCGAAGGCGCGTTTGAAAAAGTCTGGAACGGTGAGCTAGAAAACAACGATCTCAATCGCCTGGTGTTGGGCGCCCAGATGACCTGGCGCGAAGTCAGCATCGTGCGCGCCTACGCGAAATATGTGCGGCAGGTCGGGTCCCCGTTCAGCGATGCGTATATCGAGCGTGCCCTGACCGGTAATCCTCGTATTGCGCGCATGCTGGTCGATCTGTTTGTCGCGCGTTTCGCCCTGGCGCTCGGGCCCGAGCGCGAAGCCCGTGTGTCCCATGCGCTGGAACAGGTCAACAGCGAGCTTGATCGCGTTCCGAATCTCGACGAAGACCGTATCCTCAGGCAATTCCTGGGCGTGATACAAGCCACGACCCGGACCAATTATTTTCAGCGCGATGCGGCTGGCCAGCCCAAGTCGTATCTCTCATTCAAGTTCGATCCCGCGCGCGTGCCCAATTTGCCGGAGCCGCGACCCATGTTCGAGATCTGGGTCTATTCGCCGCGCGTCGAGGGCGTCCATCTGCGCGGTGGAAGGGTCGCACGTGGCGGGCTGCGTTGGTCCGACCGACGCGAGGATTTTCGCACCGAAGTGCTGGGGCTGGTGAAAGCGCAGATGGTGAAGAACACCGTGATCGTGCCGGTCGGTTCCAAAGGCGGCTTTGTGGTCAAGAATCCGCCCCCTGCCAGCGACCGGGACGCCTACCTCAAAGAAGGGGTGGCGTGCTACCAGACCTTCCTGCGTGGGTTGCTGGATATCACCGACAATTTCGTCGACGGCCGGGTCGTGCCGCCGCTCGACGTCGTGCGGCATGACGGCGACGATCCCTATCTGGTGGTGGCGGCCGACAAAGGCACCGCCACCTTCTCCGATTACGCCAATGCGATTTCGGCCGAATACGGCTTTTGGCTCGATGACGCGTTTGCCTCGGGTGGCTCGGTCGGCTATGACCACAAGAAAATGGCGATTACCGCGCGCGGTGCGTGGGAGTCGGTCAAGCGGCATTTCCGCGAGATGGATATCGATACGCAGAGCACACCGTTTTCCGTGGTGGGCGTCGGCGATATGTCGGGCGATGTGTTTGGTAATGGCATGCTGTTGTCGCCGCATATCCGCTTGATTGCAGCGTTCGACCACCGTCATGTGTTCCTGGATCCGCATCCCGATCTGGTCGCCAGCTTTGCCGAGCGCGAGCGTTTGTTCCAGTTGCCGCGCTCAAGCTGGGCCGATTACAGCACGGCGGTCATCTCCGAGGGTGGCGGGATCTATCCACGTAGTGCCAAGACTATCGCGCTGTCGCCGCAGGTACAAACGGTCCTGCAGTTGAACGCCAGCGAAATGGCGCCGGCCGACTTGATCCGCGCCATCCTGAAAGCGCCTGTCGATCTGCTCTACAACGGCGGCATCGGCACCTACGTCAAGGCCAGCAGCGAAAGCCACGCGCAAGTGGGCGATCGAGCCAACGACGCGGTGCGCATCAACGGTAACGAGTTGCGCTGCAATGTGGTGGCCGAGGGTGGCAATCTGGGTCTGACCCAATTGGGCCGTATCGAATTCGCGCAACAGGGCGGACGCATCAATACGGATGCGATCGACAATTCCGCTGGCGTCGATTGCTCGGACCATGAGGTCAACATCAAGATTCTGCTTGGTCTGATTGTGTCCAACGGCGAGATGACCGAGAAGCAGCGCAACAAGCAGTTGGCCGAGATGACCGATGAAGTCGGTGCACTGGTGCTGGAAGACAACTACTATCAGACCCAGGCCTTGTCGGTGGCGGCCCGCCGTAGCAGCGAGTTCCTCGAACACGAGGCACGCCTGATCCGCTTCCTGGAAAAAGCGGGCCGCTTGAATCGGACGATCGAATTTTTGCCGTCCGAGGAGGACATCGCCGAGCGACGCGCGGCCAAACGTGGGCTGACTACGCCCGAGCGCGCGGTGCTGCTGGCGTATAGCAAGATGTGGTTATACGACCAGTTGTTGGTTTCCGCATTGCCGGAAGACCCGTTTGTGCTGGCGACCTTGCCGGCGTATTTCCCGCGACCGCTGCGCGAGCGCTATATCGACGCGATGCTGGCGCATCCGCTCAAGCGCGAAATCATCGCCACCCACTTGGCCAACACCTTGATCAACCGGGTCGGCTGCACCTTTATCCAGCGCCTGGCCGCCGAAACCGGGGTCGAGCCGGATCAGGTGGTGCGGGCGCTGATCGTGGCGCGCGATGTGTTTGGTCTGGTCGACGTCTGGCGCGCGATCGACCAGCTCGATAATCGGGTCGAGGATGCCTTGCAGGCACGCATGTTCGTCGAAATCGCCGATCTGGTCGAGCGGACCACGCTGTGGTTCTTGCATCGCCGCGCCGAATTCGACCAGATCGCGCCCACCGTCGAGCGCTTCAAGGCCGAAGTCGAGCGCTTGCTGCCGCAACTGTCGACCTTGCTGGCGCCGGACGATGCCCGCGCCTTGTGGGCCCGCTCACAAGCTTTGGAGCAGGCTGGGGCCAGTGCCGACTTGGCGCTGCGCGTCGCGGCCGCGCCCGTGATTGCCGCGGTGCTCGATATTGCCGAGGTGGCGAGTGCCAGCGCGCGCAGTCTCGAGCTGGTGGCCGGGGTGTACTTTATGCTGGATGTCCATCTGCAATACAGCTGGATCAATGCGCGGGTCGCGGCGCTGCCGATCGACACGCACTGGCAGATGTTGGCACGTACCGCTGCCGCCGACGATCTGACCGCACTGCGGCGAGCCTTGACCGGCAGCGTTTTGCGCTTGTCGAACAGCCTCGACACGCCCGCAGCCTTGATCGAGGCCTGGCGCGCCGAATCGCACACGACGCTCGAGTACTATTTACATTTGATTGCCGATCAGCAGACGGCCAGTGCGGTCGATCTTTCCATGCTGTCGGTGCTGCTGAGGGAAATACGTAAATTGAGCGGTATCGCGACCAGTTCTTGAGCTTGGCGCCGCATTTTGCGGTGCCAAGCCGGACTTCGTATACACTCACGGGCAAGAGGTTGTCCCGCGCGATCTGCTGCGTCCGCCCGCACGGCTGGGCGCACGGCAGGGTGCGCAGCCGGGCAACCGCACGCTTGCCTCTTAGTTCGAAATTCGCGCATGTTCAAGGTTGTTCTCGGTTGGCTCGGCGGGTCAGCTTTCTGTTTGATTCCCTTTCTCGTCCTGATGCTGGTCCAGTGGATGGACACTGGCGATGCGCCGCGCGGGCAGGGTACCCTGCGCCTGTGGTTGGGGGCCTGGACCAGCTACCTCAGTGGCGCCATGCTGGAAGCCCTGGTCAGCGAGGGCTGGACCGGCTGGCCGCAAGGCGGTTGGTTGGGGCGCGCGCTGGGCGATGCGCTGGCGGCAGGCCTGGGGCGTCCGCTCGGTATCACGTTGAGTCTGTTGCTGTTCGGCGCGGCACTGAGCTTGTATTGGACCGGCCTGCGAGCGCGCTGGATCGCGAGTGGTGCCCGTAGTGCCAGTGGTGCTGCGCCGCGCGAGCAAACCGACATGCGGACTGGCCTGTCGCGTCAACCTACGCTGGAGATGCGGGTGCCACATACCGCCGTGCCGCGTGGTGATCGCCATGGCCGTTCTGCGCGCCCTCAACCTTGGACCCCGCCGAATCGTCGCTCGGGCGAGCCCAAGACCTATCCGATCACCACCACACGCCCCGATGCCAAGCCGGTATCGACAGCCCGGGCGAATGCCTCGGCCGCCTGGTTGTCACGCGAAGCGGCTCGCACTACCGCGCCGCGCTTACCCACGCAGCCAGGCGCAGGCCAGCGCGTGAGCGCGCCTATGGCTACTGTCGCCACGCCGCAGCCGCAAGTCCATGCCAGCCCCGCGCAGCGCGCAGCCGCTGCCCTACGCGCATCGATCTATGCGATGCACGGCAAGGACGCTGGTACCGGCCACAGTGCCAGCGCCAACCCGGCGGCCAGCCAAGCAGATATCGAGACGTCAACCCATCCATTGCGCTCCGGCTTGGGGGATTCACGCGCGCATGGCGAACCGACCTTCAGCCCTACCTTGGATAGTGCCAGCGTGCAACGGAGCGAGTACGCGGAGGCATCGACTCGCGCTTTGCATCCGGATCCCGATGGTGTCGTCACAAACCGGGCAAGTCTGCCTGAACCCGGCGCAGTTGGTAGCATCGATCTGCGCGACGAGCTACAGGCGGCACTGGATGCGATCGCGCCTTTCAATGACAGCACCACGACTGGAGCGCTGATCCCGGAGCCGGCACTTGAACCGGGTCTGCTGATGGACGATGAGCTAGCAGGACTCACGCAGCCTGATATGGCGAGTATCAGTCCATCGGCAGGGGTGGAAGTGCCGCGTCCGGCCCAAGCCGCAGCAATGACTATCCCGTCGGTTTCCGCGCCAGCCCCATTGCGCCCCGAACAACTCGCACCGGCATGGCGTGAAGCAGCCAATGAAGCGGTGGTGCCGGCGCAGCAGGGAATATCCGCCGCCGCCAGCGTGCCGCCACCGGCAGCCGTCGCAGACCCGGCCCCGCATTACACCGAACTTGCGGCGCTGGACGTGGTGCTGCCGCCGCTGAATTTGCTCGCGCCTGCGGTGCCAGCGAGTATCAGTCTGTCGGCTGACGCGCTGCAGGAAAAAGCGCAGTTGATCGAACAACGCCTCAAAGAGTTCAAAGTGCCGGTATCCGTGATTGGTGCCGAGGCAGGGCCTGTGATTACACGCTTTGAGATCGAACCTGCGGTAGGCGTGCGCGGCAGCCAGATTGTCGGTTTGATGAAAGACCTCTCGCGCGCCTTGGGGGTGACCTCGGTGCGCGTGGTCGAGACCATACCCGGCAAGACCTGCATGGGACTGGAGTTGCCGAACGCGCAGCGCGACATGATACGGCTGTCGGAAATACTGGATGCGCGCGCTTATCGCGAACCCACCTCGCTGCTGACCTTGGCGCTGGGCAAGGACATCATCGGTAATCCGGTGGTGGCCGATCTGGCGCGCGCACCGCATATGCTGGTCGCCGGCACCACGGGTTCGGGCAAGTCGGTGGCAATCAACGCGATGATTCTGTCCCTGCTTTACAAGGCCACGCCGCAGGATGTCAGATTGATCATGATCGATCCCAAGATGCTGGAATTGTCGGTGTACGAAGGCATCCCACATCTGTTGGCCCCGGTCGTTACCGACATGAAGCTGGCCGCTCACGCGCTAAGCTGGTGTGTCGGCGAAATGGAGCGACGTTATCGGCTGCTGTCCGCCCTCGGCGTGCGCAATCTGGCCGGCTATAACCAGAAGATTCGGCAGGGCAAGGCCAACGAGCGCCCGTTAACCAATCCCTTCAGCTTGACGCCGGACGCGCCTGAGCCGCTGTCGACCTTGCCGCTGATCGTGGTGGTGATAGACGAACTGGCCGATCTGATGATGGTCGCCGGCAAGAAGATCGAAGAGTTGATCGCGCGTCTGGCGCAAAAAGCGCGCGCAGCCGGCATTCATTTGATACTCGCCACGCAGCGACCCTCGGTCGACGTGATTACCGGTCTGATCAAGGCCAACATTCCCACGCGGGTGGCCTTCCAGGTATCGTCCAAGATCGATTCGCGCACCATACTCGACCAGATGGGGGCGGAGAGTCTGCTGGGGCAGGGCGATATGCTGTTTCTGCCGCCGGGCACCGGTTATCCACAACGGGTGCACGGCGCTTTCGTGGCGGACGAGGAAGTGCATCAAGTAGTCGAATATCTGAAGCAGTTTGGCGAACCCGAGTACGAAGAAAGCATTTTGGCTGGCCCACCGGCAGAAGGTGCCGCCCAGGATGGGTTGGGCGATACGCCAGACGTCGAAGCGGATCCGCTCTATGACGAAGCGGTAGCGTTCGTGCTGCGCTCGCGCCGCGCATCGATTTCCGCCGTGCAACGTCAGCTGCGCATCGGCTACAACCGGGCCGCACGCCTGGTCGAACAGATGGAAAGCGCTGGTCTGGTATCGGCCATGAGCCATGGCGGCTCGCGCGAGGTGCTCGCGCCGGGACCCACCGAGTAAGTCCGGTCAGTGGTCGCAGTGCAAGCAAGGCACATGCACAGCGACTCGCATAGCCCCCATCTTTGGCAGGGACTTATCCGCTGTGCCAGCGTGCCGGCATACAATGATCCTATCGAGTGGCTTGGTCGGCGATAGTCACGCATCTCTATGGGGCTTCGCTATGCCCGCACTGTAGCGGCCTCTGAACCCGGGTAACACAGCTGCCGCCACCGTCATTTAAAACGGGACACTAATGAGTACTCCGAAAGAAGATGTGGGATTTGAAAGCGCTAACGTGACAGCACCATTGGCGGTTGCAGATGAAGACGCAGGTACCGCAGCCAGCTCGGGTTCGGAAGTCGTGCGCACTGACATCGTGATCGTCGGTGCCGGGCCTGCTGGCTTGTTTGCGGCGTTTCAGGCCGGTGTGCTGGGCTTGACCTGCGATGTACTCGAAGCATTGCCGCGCCCCGGTGGGCAGTGCGCGGAGCTGTATCCGAGCAAACCGATCTACGATATTCCCAGCATGCTGAGCTGTACCGGCGCGGAGTTGACCGAGCGCCTCGAGGCCCAGGCGCGCTCGCTGGGCGCGCGCTTGCACTTTAACGCCGCGGCAAGCGGACTGGAGCCGGGGCAGGATGGGCGCTGGCGGATCAGCCTGGCCGATGGCCGGCAATTCGATGCCGCGGCGGTATTGATCGCTGCCGGCAACGGCGCGTTCACGCCGCAGCGGCTGAGTGTGCCGTACGAGGGCGCGTGGGAGGGGCGACAGATTCACTATGCGGTACGCGATCCGGCCGTGTTTGCTGGGCAACGGGTGGTGGTCGCCGGGGGCGGTGACTCGGCGCTGGATTGGGTGCTGGCATTGAAAGATCACGCCAGCGTAACCCTGTTGCACCGCCGTCCTGCCTACAGCGGCGCCCCGGCCAGCGCTCAAGCGGTGCGTGATGCCGCACAGCGCGGCGAACTGACGCTGGTGACGGGCACGATAAAAGGTTTAAGTAGCGTCGATGGACGCTTGACCGATGTCGATGTGCTGCAGGCGGGGGGTGTCACGCAAAGCCTGGCTTGCGATCATCTGCTGGTGTTGTACGGTCTGGTGGCCGATCTGGGCGCGTTAGCGCACTGGGGGCTGGCCGATCGCGCCGGCCGCATCGCCGTCGATACCGCCACTTACGAAACGCGGCGCCCGGGTGTTTTTGCCTTGGGCGATATCGCTGTCTATCCGAACAAACACAAACTCATATTGTCGGCCTTCCACGAGGGAGCACTGGCCTTGCGTCACGCCTACCGCTACGCGCGGCCCGACCAGGCGCTGGTGCATGTCCATACCAGTAACGACAGCCGTTTTCGGAGCGCATCTTAAGCGCAAGGACCGCCTGAATCAGACATTCAGGCGGTCAACCCGGCACAGACACGTGAAATAGATCGACTTGCATTTTTTAACTCTGTGTAATAGAGTACTCTAAAAATAAGCGAGGAACTGCGATGACACTGTCTTCCGAACAAGCTGCCCAGACCTTGAAAGATCTCGAGTCTGTCGGCCAGCGCAGCAGCCAGCTCTATCGTTACCAGCGCACTGCGCCCATGCTCTGGGTCTGGGGCGCGATCTGGCTGGTCGGTTTTGGCCTGAGCGATGTGCTGCCAGAGCACATCAATCTGATCTGGCCGCCGCTCGACCTAATAGGGATAGGCGCTTGCATGTATCTGGGACGTTCGAATCCGCAAGGCGAGTCGCATCACAGCGGACGCTGGCTGTTGTCCATCTTCAGCATCCTGGCTTTCTATGTGCTGGTGCTGATCGTATTTCAACCTGCTAGCGCGCAACAGTCGGCGAGCCTGATTGCATTGCTGGTGGCGCTTTTCTATGTATTGGCGGGGGTCTGGGTCGGTGCGCGTTTTGCGATTGCAGGTCTGGTCTTCGCAGCGTTGACTTTGGTGGGCTATTTCATTCTGAGTGCGCACTTCGATTTATGGATGGCGTTGGTCGGCGGTGGCGCCTTGGGTCTGGCCGGTTTTTGGTTGAGGCGCGCCTGAATGGAGCAACTGGACGAAACCATACACCAGCCGGTCCGGCTCAAGATCATGGCCGCGCTCAAGGCGCTGCCCAAGCAGGAAGCGATTGAGTTCGTCAGGCTGCGGGCGGTGGTCGAAGCCACCGAAGGCAATCTCGGCGCGCATTTGACGACCCTGGAGAAGGCCGGCTACGTCGCGATAGAAAAGGATTTTGTCGGCAAGAAGCCACGTACCCGAGTCACGCTCACCGCACAGGGGCGGCGTGCATTTGAACGCTATGTCGACTATCTGCGCGGCATACTCGACGGGGCAGGCTGAAGCCACCCTACACACAACCGGATTGGATAGCGTGGAGTGGAACATGGAATACGTCAGCTACAGTCGTAAAGCCAGTGCTGCAGTCGGGCAATGGATCGTGGCCGGTTTCGGCACGCTATGGATGATCGCGTGGTGCCTGCAACAACATGGGATAGATCTGGCTGTGCTGAGTTTGATCGTGCTGGCTGGGACGGCGATCAGTCTGGCTGCCTGGAGCCAATGGCGAGCGGGCCGCGGGCATCCCGATACGCAAGTCGAGGCCGCCATGCACAAAGCGCGCGGTCGTGCCTTCCTGTGGATCAATCTGGCGCAGTGGCTGGCCTTGTTCGCGCAGGGGCCATGCCTGGCGTGGCTGGGACATGCGAATTGGAGCCAGGCGGCGGTGATGCTGATCGTCGGGCTGCATTTCCTGCCGTTGGCGCGGGTCTTCAAGACACGCCAGCACTATCTGACGGGCACCGCATTGATCGCGGTGGCGCTGGCCTATCCGTGGTTGGGGCAAGGGCAACCGGCTTATCCGGCCGGATGTTTTGCGACAGGGGCCATTCTATGGCTCAGTGCCTTATTGACGTTCTATCGGATCGGTGCCGGCACCGGCTGGCCGTCATCTCGCACTGAAGCGTTGCTAGGCTAGCAGGGCAGCGGCAACGGCAGCGGCGCTGGCGCGGATCTACATGGCGCGGAACAAATGGGCGAAGGCGCGGCTGACCGGAATTGGCCGCGCGCTATCCTGCAGCATGAGCGACAGATGACCCGCATCATCGCGCGTTGCCGCCAGCACGCGTTTTTGATTCACCGCGATGCTGCGATGCACCTGCACCAGGGTGCCGGGCTGGGCGCGCGTCAACAACTCCCGCAAGCTCATGCGTATCAGGCCTTCGCCGCGGGTGGAGACCACGTTCAGGTATTTCTCGCCTGCCTCGCAATACAGAATGTCCGTCAGCGGCACCAGACGCACACTATTGCCTATCCCCAGATGCAGCGTTTCGAGCGGCGCTTCGGCCGACACCGGTGCCGGATGGCGTAAGGACTGTACCTGGCTCAGGAGGGCGGCCAGATCGTGCACGGCCGGCACACGATGTCGCTCGGCCAGACGTTGCTTCAGGTTGACGATGGTTTTGAGCAGGCGCTCGGAGGTGGCCGGTTTGAGGATATAGTCGGCCGCCTGCCGCTCGAACGCGGCCAGGGCAAACTCTTCATAGGCCGTGACGAAGACCACCAGCGGCGCGGGACGCGTTTGCGCCCCTGGCGCGGGCCACGCATTGGGCCAATCGTCCAACACTTCTTCGGCGACTTCCAGTCCGGTCTTGCCGGGCATGCGGATATCGAGAAACAGCAGATCGGGCAGGTGCTGCAAAGCCAGGGCTGTGGCGGATATCCCATCGCCAGCGGTGGCGACGATATCGAGTTCCGGCCAATGCTGTGCCAGCATGCGCTGCAAGGACTGGGCCAGCAGAGGTTCGTCCTCCGCCAGGAGTGCGGTGACGCGGGCATTCATCGTTGACCTCCTGATAGCGGCAGCGTAATCCGTACCGAGAATCCGGGTGCCGCCGTCTCGACCTCAAGGCTGGCCGCAGTGCCATACACCGCTTCGAGCCGTTCACGCACATGGGTCAGGCCATAGCCTGCCACCGGCGCCGCCGCAGATGTCCCCAATCCGGTATCGCTCACTTCCAGTATCAACTGGCCACCCAGCGTGTGCGCCTGCACCATGACTGCGCCCCCTTCCACTTTCGGTTCCAGACCGTGCTTGATCGCATTTTCCACCAACGGTTGCAGCAACATGGGGGGAATCCCGGCATGGGCCAGAATCTCGGGCAAATCGAGTTGATACTGCAGCCGCGCGCCCATACGTACTTGCATCAATTGCAGATAGGCGCGTAGTTGTTCGAATTCCTGACGCAAGGGGACTTCGTTTACGCGCGACGCGCTCAGGGTGCCACGTAGATAGGTAATGAGTTGATCAAGCATGTGTTGGGCACGAACGGGATCGAGTTCGATCAGCGAATGCAGGGTCGACAGCGTATTGAACAACATATGCGGTTCGATCTGCGTTTGCAGCAATTTCAGTTGGGTTTCTGCAGCCAGGCGCTGGATTCGGGCGCGGGCCGCACTTTCCGCGTGCAGGCGCTCGCGCGACCAGAAGAAATAAGTGATGGAGACCGAGGCGGCGATGGTTAGGCCCAGGTCGAAATTCGACATGTGAAGTAAGCGGATGCCGGGCTGAGGATCACCGAGTAAAAACGCCGCGATCGAATCGCCACCCACATAGCCGAGCGGCACGGCTATCACGGCGACTGCCCAAGCCCACAGATTCGGTAGGCGACGCAGGGGAATGCCCCAGTCCATTATGCGATATATGGCGTATATGCTGAGTCCGATCGATTCCGAATAAATCAGACTGGGCCAAAACGAGCCCGGCCCGTTGAGCGGCATAACCAATAGCGCCAACACGGCACTGAACACCATGACGAGGATGCCGATGCGCAACCATTTAAAGGCGCGCCGCGTATCGTCGTCGGGTGGGCAGGAGGTAACGGTTTGATCGGTTTTAGGCATGACGACGAATGGGGCAAATTTGGCTAGGCCGCGCACGATCTTAAACTTGACCTGCAGTCACTGCATTTTGACGCGCCTGATGCGCCACCTGCACTTGCACGATACGCCAGGCGCAGCCCGCCAGATTGCCGCTTAATGCGCCATATAGCAAGCCCACCAGGAGCCCGAAGTTGACCGATGCGCGCAGATCCGGTTGCGTTGCCAGGCAGGCGGCGATCACGAATTTAGCGCAGAAGATGGTCATCAGCCAGATCAGCGGCAGCCAGCTGCCGGGAATCTGGAAAGTCTGGGTGTCTGGCATATACACAACATCGCGCCGCGGTCCGCGCGCGATCAGTAGCGCCAGCACTACGGCGGCGCCAGTCAGCCAGGCCAGCAAGGCGGCCGGCAAAACCCAGGCGTCGGCCGCAGCCGGGTCGCCCGTCGCAAAAGCCTGATAGATGCTGTACAAAGACCAGGCGCTGATGACGATAGGCATCAGCATCAGACGGCGCGCCTTGACGGTGCGGGCCTGGGTACGCGTCAAGCCGAGATAAAGCAGGGCGCAAAACAGGATGAAGACCCAGGTGGGGGTATGTTGGATGATGGCGGTAAGCATGATGAGGGTTCCTTGCGAAGGTGAAATTAGGCCGTGCGCGAATTGCAAAGATGACGTGCTTCAGTCATCGGCTCGGTACCGCTGCCTTGCGCGCAGGCGGCAGGCCAGCCGAGCAGCAGCAGGCCTGCGACCGACGGTACGTAGCGCCCGGTCGGGCCTGGATCGGCTGGCATTGCCGCAGCAATCGCAGCCTGGACTTGAACCTGTGCCTCGACCGCTGGGGCGGGCTGGCGCTTCTGGCGATCGATGCGGTCGGTGCGGACGGTGCGGACGGTGCCTTTGGTATGGACGGGCGGCGAAGTCATCTCAATGCGCTCCAGGTGCGCCGTCCCGGCGGGCGGCATGGAGGCACTATCGCAAAGCGCGCTACTTGAAACCAGCGGGATGCGACGAATGGCGGAAATGGAGGGGCGAACCGGTATATTGGCATGCTCAGCCGGGGGGGCAGGACATATTGGCGCCGTGTCGGGCAACAGATCGAGATCGCGCTATGGTTCGTCGGCGCGGCGGCGAGTCCGGTTTAGGCGGCACAGGTGGCGAGAGCAGGCGTATGATTTGAGCTAACCACCTTGCCAGAGGGCATCGATGTGGACCGCGTGGGTCGATTTTGCCCCGATTTTTGCCCCGATGCTGCCGCGTTTTCCCTGATTTATCGCGTTGCGTACCTCGGGCGAGGGCGATTCCGGTTGCGTCGCCGAGGATTGCGCCAGCCTGATTGGCTTAGGCGCCGAATAGAACCTTCATACAGTAAGGCAGTAACATGGCATCCGAGCAGAGCGCAAAAATCCTATTGATCACTGACGACAGCAGGGTTTCGCGGATGATGATACGCAAATTCGTTCTGCAACAGCAGCCCGACTGGATCATCGTCGAAGCCGACAGCGGCGCGGCTGCGCTGGAACATATTGCGCGGACGGCCCCGCATTTTTGTACCATGGACATGAATATGCCCGGCATGCTCGGCACCGAGGCAGTACAGCGCATTCGGGAAAATTACCCGGACATCAAGATCGCGATGTTTTCCGCCAATATTCAGCAGAGCATCCAGAACCAGGCTGCCGAACTCGGCGTCAAGTTTGTGCCTAAGCCGGTCAATGCCAAGACGGTCGCTCAAGCACTGAACTACTTCCTGGCCTGACCCGTCGGCTCGAAGCCGACGCTGTAGCTGACGCTGTTAGTCATGCGGGCGGGGAGCCCTGTGCGTGGCGGCGATACCGACGCGTTGTTGTACCCCCCAATGATGCCGCCCACCGAGAAACTGGACCCAGCCCAGACTGGCGCCGGTATGGCGCAAGAGCTGAAAACTGAATGGCTCGATCAACGAGGCCAGAAAGGCATAGAACAGATGCGTATGGGAGCGGTCCCCGGTCCAGCGTCGATATAAATGCACCGACCACAGGTGGAAGCCGAAATCGAGCGCGATTTTGCCGAAGATGACGCTGAAGATCGGCACCCAGATGGTAGCCCGCCCTGCAGCAATAAACGCCAGCAGCAATAAAAAGGCGCTCAGGCCATAGACCGGTTGCAGCGTATCGAAGGCCTTGACCGGCAACATCATCAAGCCCAGTTTGCCGTACCGGCGATTGCCGGTCATGTCGCGGTTCCAGTACTGGGTTTGCAGAAAGCCAGCGAACCAGCGTCGGCGCTGACGCAAAAACGCCGGCAAGGTGCCGGGCGCTTCGGTGATCGCACGGGCCGTGCCGAGAACTCTGACGCTCCATTGCAAATCGTGTTCGACCGCATAGCGGCGCAGGCGATGGATCAACTCGTAGTCTTCGACCAGGCAGGCATCGTCGAATCCGCCCACACGCAGCACGGCGGCGCGGCGGAAACCGGCGAACGCGCCGGAAATCAAGAGCAGGCTGTCGGCGCGCATCCAAGCCGCGCGCGAGATGAAATTGCGTATGTATTCGTAGGTTTGAAACCATTCGAACAGGCGACCCGACGGCGTCTTGGCGCACAGCGGCGTGAGGATGCCGGTCGCGGCCACCAGATCCGCTTCCGCAGTGAAGGCATCGCGCATCGCCCGGCACGCGCCGCGCTCAAGCAGTGTGTCGGCGTCGACCGTCATCACGATTTCGGTATCGATGGCCTGCAAGGCGGCGTTCAAGGCCTGCGGCTTACCGGCATGAGGCAGACGCAGCCAGCGCAGACGCGGCTCGATCGGCGAGGGGTCGCTGAGGCTGCCCGGCGCTGGCGCCTGCAAGCCGAAATGCTGGGCCAGCACGGCGCTGGTCGCGTCATCGGAGCCATCGTCCGCCAGCACGATCTGATCCGGCAATTCGTCTTGTTGCGCCAGCGCGGCCAATGTTGTTGGCAGCACTGCGGCCTCATTGTAGGCCGCGACGATCACGCCCAGGCTGGGGCGCGTGCCGAGCGGGCGCGTCGTGCGGCGGCGCAGCAGCGGCAGCGTTTGCCAGGCGACAAACAGCAGCAACACGGTGTCATAGGCAATATAAACCAGCCCGGTAGACCAGGCGCGCAGACCGGGAAGATAGAAAGCGCGGGCGAACAGCAGCAGCCAGAGCACCAGAGCGGTGCCGTGGATCAGGTAGCTGGCCAGGGGCGTAACGCGCGGCGTGAGGCGGGGCGAAGCGGCCACCAGGGCCTGTTCTAGAGAAGACATCTGTGACTGGGCATCAAAGCGTAACCAAGAAGAGCGCACCCCGAGCGTCATCGCAGAGGCGCCGAGCAGGCCACTGAGCAGGGGGGCGGGTAAATGAGCCGGGGACTCGAAGCATATCGTGGCATGCAGCAAAACCGACCGTTTCTGTGACGATCAACGGCATCGGCACGAAACCCGATAGACTTAACATATCATGTGCCTGAAAATTGCGTGCGGTGCCGCTCTGAGATGGCCTGTCCCGATGTCTTCGATCGCGCACGAGCCGATTCGTTCGGTTCCTGCCGATGTCTTCGATTTGAGAGCCTGTACCTATGAGATCAACCCGCTATACCCGCACCGCGATGGTGTTGCATTGGCTGATCGCCCTGTTGATTCTATGCAACGTGGTGCTGGCCTGGAGTTTCGATGCATTACCCAACGGCTGGGCCAGACCCGCCGTCGATCTGCATAAGTCTATCGGCATTACCGTCCTGGGGCTGGCCCTGATGCGTTTGCTATGGCGCAGCGCGCATCGCCCGCCCGCCTTGCCGCAAAGCTTTCCAAAGCTGGAGCGGGCAGCGGCTCACGCGGTGCACATCGCCCTGTATCTGCTGATTTTCGCCATCCCGCTGTCAGGTTGGATGCACGACTCTGCCTGGCGCGATGCGGCGGCCTTTCCGATGCACTGGTTCGGCCTCTTCGAATGGCCACGGATCGGTTTTATCATGCATCTCGATCCGGCTTTGAAGGAGTCGCTGCACGGACTGTTCGGCCGTGTACATACATTGCTCGCCTATGTGCTATATGGTCTTTTTGTCCTGCATGTCGGCGGGGCGCTAAAGCATGAGTGGTGGGATCGTGAGTCGGTGCTGCGCCGCATGGTGCCTTGGGGTAAGGCCGACGGCGGCAGCTGATCCCGGGCTCAATTTGTATCAATGATGTAACAGCGCCCAGGCTTTGAAACAACAACAGACTCGGGCGCTCCAGTAACCGACACTAATGGAATCCAGCAGGATTTCCGATACGATGCGGTGCGTGCCCGACGCGCACCGCGCGGTCTGTTTGATGCGTCAGTGTGTCGTCGCAGGCCGTTATTCAAGGGGAGGCAACCATGAGAATCGCGCAAATCGCTCCATTGACGGAGTCCGTGCCGCCCAAGTTGTACGGTGGGACCGAACGTGTGGTGTCCTATCTGACCGAGGCGCTGGTCGAGCTCGGGCATGACGTCACCTTGTTTGCCAGTGGTGATTCGCAAACTTCGGCCAAGCTCGAAGCGGTTTGGCCGCGCGCCTTGCGCCTGGATCCGTCGATCCGCGACCGGATCGCCCCCCATATGCTGATGATGGAGCTGGTACGCCGCCGTGCCGAAGAATTCGATGTGCTCCATTTTCATATGGATTATTACTCGTTCTCCTTGTTCGGCCGCCAAGACACGCCGTTTGTGACGACCTTGCATGGCCGTCTCGATCTGCACGAACAACAGCCCGTGTTCGATACCTTCCATAGCGCCCCCGTGATCTCGATTTCGGATGCGCAACGTGCGCCGCTGCCTCAAGCCAACTGGATGACGACGATCCATCACGGCTTGCCTGCCAACCTCTATATGCCGCAACAGGTCGAGCCTAAATATCTTGCTTTCATGGGGCGTATCTCGCCCGAAAAGCGGGTCGACACAGCCATCCGTATTGCGGCGCAGTGTGGTTTGCCGATCAAGATTGCGGCCAAAATCGACTCGGCCGACCGCGAGTACTTCGAAAAAGAGATCGAGCCGCTGTTCGGCTTGCCGCACGTCGAATTCATCGGCGAGATTGCCGATCATCAGAAAGCCGCTTTCCTGTCCGGCGCCCATGCGCTGCTGTTCCCCATCGATTGGCCGGAACCGTTTGGCCTGGTGATGATCGAAGCGATGGCGTGCGGCACGCCGGTGATCGCGTTCCGTCGCGGCTCGGTGCCGGAAGTGCTGGAGCATGGTCTCACCGGCTATATCGTCGACAACGAAGCCGAAGCGGTGGCTGCCGTGGGGCAGCTCGATCGTCTGCCGCGGGCGCGGGTTCGGCAGCGCTTTGATCAACGTTTCACCGCCCGCCGGATGGCGCAGGATTACGTGGCTGCCTACGAGCAATTGGCGCCGGCACAACGGCGTGGCGTGCTGAAAGTGGTCGATTGACCCTCGGCAGCCTATTCGTCTAAGCCGGTCTGCGTCCAAGTCGGGTTGGGCGTTAAGCGGTTGCGCCAGCGATTTTGTCCCCGTCGCCGGTCCCGCGTGTACTCTGCATCAAGGTCAAGGCCGGCGCCTCAGGAGCCGGCCTTGGCACATCGGGATCCACGGAATGTTTATTGCGGCGCGGCCGGTTCAAGCGAGCCAGCGTCGGCGTCACCCGCCTTCTTGGATGCAGCAGGAGGGGCGGATGCTGCCGGGCCGGTGGCGTCGGGCGCAGGCGCTGCGGCTGCGGGGCGTTCTGCCAGCGCCTGCAAGGCCGACTGATCCAGCGACAGATGTTTGCGCTGGGTATCGGCCAGCGGTATCCCCAGTTCACGAAAACGCAGCAGGACGCGCCGGTTGAATTCGCGCTGGACCGACCAGCGGCCGCTATCCCGCGCACGCATCTGCCCCGACACCGTGACCATCGCTCCTTCGACCACGTCCACACCCCAATATTCGAAGTCGTTCAGGATCATGTCCGCATATGCCGGATCGGTCCGCAAAGCGGCGCCGATCTGTTGCAATGTCGCGATCACCAGATCGAGATCGGCATCGTAGGCCACGCTGACCTTGACGGCGGCATTGCCGATGCCGCGATTGGTGTTGTTGACGGTCGAGACCGAACTGAATGGCACAGTATACAGCGAGCCATCGCTCGCGCGCAGGCGCACGGTGCGTATCGACAGATATTCGACGGTACCCGATACGCCGGCCACGGTGACGTTGTCGCCGACCTGCATCGCGTTTTCCATCAACAGAAAAATCCCGGTGATGAAATCCTGCACCAGCTTTTGCGAACCGAAACCAAGGGCGACACCGATGATGCTGGCGCTGGCCAAGAGCGGTGCGGTATTCACGCCAAGCTGATTGAGCGCGGTCAGGCCCACGATCAAGGCGATCAGGATCAGCAGCACAGTGCGCAGCATAGGCAGCAGCGTGCGCAAACGTGCAGCGCGCAATCGGTCTTCGCCTTCGCTCCAGCGTTCGAGGCGCCGCTCGACAAAGGCATTGGCGCATTCCCAGATCAGTAGCGCGATCACCGCGGCAACCCCGACCGTCACGCCGGCCGACATCAGGCTCTTGCCTATCGGTGCAAACGCGAGCCAATGGAGCGAGTCTATGCCCCACACCTGCAGCAGGACCACCAGCGTAACCAGGCCGGTCAGGGCCGATACGAACTTGCGCAGCAGCGGGTAGTAGCGATGAGCACGGCGTACCACGGGCGACTGATCGGCCGGCTCTTCGCCCCGATTGAAGAGTCGGGCCAACGCGCCCAGCAGCACAATAGCGACGATGCGGGCGAGGGCCAGGATGCCGATCGACTGACCCAGCAGATCGAATACGCGCGACAGGCCATTCTTGACGTTCAAGGCCCAGGCAAACCAGGAGGCGACGATCACGAAGATCGCGACAAAGGCCCAGATATCCGCCACCCAGGCACCGAGCATCGCCAACGAAGGTTTGGCGTCGGTATAGCGGCGGATAGTGCGGTTGATCGCACGTCGATAGCGCAACACCACCACCACCGCGAGTAGATGTCCCAGCAGTACGGCCAGCCGTAGAATCGCATCGTGGCCGGCGTCGCTCAAGCCGAGGTCGCCCATGGCATCGGCCAAGCCACTGCCCACTACGATGCTGCCAGCGATCCACATGGTCCAGTTTTGCAGACGACCCGCGGTATGGTCGCTCAGCAGCACCATGCGCAAGCCGGGCGCATCGGGCGCGATAATCAGTCGCACGATCACGAGAATGGTTCGCACCACCAGATAGGCATTGGTGATGTTTTCGATCACGCTTTGCGTGACGCTGCCATCGTCGGTCAGCAAGGACGACACGGCGCTCGCGATCATGAAGAAGGCAATCAAGGGCAGCACAGTCAGCACAAAGTGCGCGAGCATGGCCGGTAGCCGTTTCAACAGGCGCCAATGCGCGGTTGCCGAAACCACGGCCTGGACCTGCGCTGCGGCGCTGCTTGGCAATGCCAGCGGCGTTTGGCCAGGGGCGACGGCTGCGTCGGGCGGCGTGTGCGCTACCGGGGCCTGTGGGGTTCGGGTTCGAGCCGCGTCGGTCTGGCCTGTATGCGGCTGAGCCGATTCTGAGGAATCCGGCGCTTCCACCATCCCGGCTTGGGCCAGTGTCGTTTCGCGTGCGGCCTCCAGGGCGGCATCTTGTTGTGCGTCGGCTTCGGCTTGTGCCTGCGCTTGCGCTGTGATCTCAGTCAGATCGGCATTGGCGCTGCGCTCGTCGCGTAAACCGCCGGCCGCCAACAGGCGGCGCGGATAACGCAATAAGCGGGACAGCAGCCATTCGCCGACCAATGCCGCGCCCATCACCAGCGCAAGCGACCACACGGCATGTAACAGCCGGGTGCGCGCATCGGCGTCGTGGACCGTATCGTGCAGCCACTGCGCAACCGCCGGAAAGCCGCGCAGTACGCCGCTGGCGCCGCGCGCCTCGACCAGTGCGCTACGGCCCCAGTGACTGGTCTGCCGGACCAGTTGCGCGATCAGTCCATTGGACACCAGCGGACTGCTGGCGGCAGTGGCGGCGCTGGCGCTCGGTGCGTTCGACTTGGATAGTGCGGCCAAAAGCGCGCTGCCAGGACTGGTGCCGGCGACGGTCGGGGTTGGGGTTGCTGCGCCGGACGGAGTCGGGTTCGTTGTGCCGGCGGCATGTGGGTTGTGCCCGGCGGTTGTTGTGGCCGCGCCAGGCGATAGGGGGACGGGCGCCGCGGCACTGACAGGGACGACCAGCACCACAGGGTTGATCTGAATGGCTGCCGTGGCGTTGTGATCGCTGCTATCGGCGATGCTACCCGAGCTAATGTTGCCATTGTTGGCATTGTTTGCATTGGCGCTGTTTGCAGAACTCGTACCCAGCGGGCCGCTGGCGCCGCTCGCTGGGGCGGGCACTGTGCTGGGTACCAAAGTCAGTGCGCGCAGCGTATTGACCAGCACAGCGCGTTTTTGCGGGTCTTGCAGAGTGCTGAGTATCTGGCGCGCCTGCTCCGGCGTCAAGGTGGCGGACATCGGGGCGGCGGACATCGAGGCGGGCGCGGCAGCGTTCGCACCGTCAGCGCTGCGGGCGAGCGCGGCGGTCAGCATCAGTGTGAGAAATACAGCGGTACGGATTAGGCGTTTTTGCATGCGGTGATGTCGTCAGACGGGCGGTGGTAGCGCTTAAATGGAACCGGGTGCAATGGCGCGCCAGCCCATGCTGGTTGGCCGGGGTCAGATGCGAGTCTGCTGGCGTCGTGCCTGCCGCGTCAAGTCCTGCACGGACCGGGTTGGGACCCCGCCCGAATGGTGGTCCCGGTTCCCGACTGGTGGCGGCAGGTGACCAAGCTGGGTCCTGGCAGTGCTAGGACCGGAATCAGTCCCCCGAGTTCGTCCTGTTTTGCCAAAATCGTGCCGGAATCTGCCTGATTCGAGTGCGGCAAGCACGCGGGCTGCGTCCCGCATTGTCGCATTCCTATGCAGTGCGCCCGCACTGAAGTTGGCAAATGTGTATCTCTTTGTTGCGCGGATTTCCCTTACGCCGCCGACAGGCAGGCGGGCTAAGGCGTTCGTCTTGAAATTGAAATAATGCGAAATCTTAGCTTGATGCAGAGATACATCCAATATGGCTCAATCTGGCTGCGGCGTTGCGCCTTTGGCCCTGGGAGCAACGCCTTTGCCAACGGCTTTCGGAGAATCGAATCATGAAAATAGTTCTTGCTACCGGCCAACGACTTCTGGTCCCTGGCGTGTGCGCGTTGCTGGCACTGAGCACGACGACTGCCTGGGCGACGGAATACGGCAACGTGGTGACGGCCACACCCATCGTGCGTCAAGTGACGCTGCCGCAGACCTCCTGCACCCAGCAGGCGGTCACGGTACAGCCCCCGCAATCGGTAGGCGGCACTGTGTTTGGCACGGTCGCGGGCGCGCTGCTTGGCAGCACCGTCGGCCGAGGCGGCGGCCAGGTTGCCGGTGCCGTGGTCGGCGCGGCCGCTGGTGCGCTGGCCGGCCATGCGATTGATCAAGCACAAAGCCAACCCTACACGGCACCGGTACAGACCTGCCAAAATGTGCCTGTGACGCAGCAAGCCATCGTCGGCTACCACGTGACCTATCTGTACAAGGGTAAGCAGTATGCCGCGGATATGCCGGTGGATCCGGGGCCTTCGGTGACCCTGCGGTTTGATACCAACACCGGTGAGCCGGTGCCGGTGGCGGATCAACCGCCGCCCCCGCCGCCGGTTGCGGATGTACCGCCCCCGCCGCCTGTGGTGGTGGAGCCGGCCCCGGCGTACTACGTGGCACCGGTATACGGCACCGTGGTGATAGGCGGCGGTTGGCGCCGTTGATCGATGTCAGCTGGTGCGATCTTGACCGGCTCGCGCATTCTGGCGGATCGACCGTGGCTGGCCGCGTGGCAGGCCGGCTGCTTCGATCCGCCGTGCGCGGTGCGGCTCAGGCCATTGCAGCCGGCGCGGCGGTCAAACGTAGCCGCGTGATTTCCGACGGCGCCCCCAGCCGTTTCGGCGGACCCCAATATCCGGTGCCGCGGCTGGTATATACCCACAAGGAATCCAGGCGTTCCAGACCGGCCAGAAACGGCTGCTGGAAGCGCACGAAGAAATTCCAGGGCAGGAATTGGCCGCCATGCGTGTGCCCTGACAATTGCAAGGTATACCCGGCGCTGGCTGCGGCGCTAGCCGAGCGCGGTTGATGCGCCAGCAGCACTTTGATGCGCACACCGGCAGGGGCACCGGCCAGCGCGCGTGCGGGGTCGCTGTGATGCTCGGGGTCGAACGAACCCGCGCTGAAATCGGTCACGCCCGCGACGAGTAGCTGGGCACGGTCATGCTCCAGTATCACGTGTTCGTTGAGCAGCACGGTCAGGCCTAAACGTCGGAATTCCTGTATCCAGTCGTCGGCGCCGGAGTAATACTCATGGTTGCCGGTAACAAAGAAACTGCCATGGCGCGCGCTCAGGCGCGCAAGCGGCTGCGTGTGCGCTCGCAGGTCAGACACCTTGCCGTCCACCACATCGCCTGTCACGGCGATCATATCGGCTTGCAGTGCATTGACCGCGTCGACGATCGCGTCGATGTATTTGCCCTTGATCGTCGGGCCCACATGCAGATCGCTGATCTGCGCAATGGTGAAGCCTTCCAGGTCCGCCGGCAGTCCCGCAATCGGCACTTCCACTTCGACCACCCGGGCGCGGCTGCGCGCATTCAGAAAGCCGATTCCGGTCAGCAACACCGCCAGCAACGGGGTGGCGACGGCTGAGGCATGGCGCCAGTCGGGATAGAGCGCAGCGGCGTGCCATAACGCGCCGGCAAGCCACACGACGAGCAGGCTGAGGTCGCGCAACAGGGTCAGCACGAACAGCGTGGATGCCAAACCCAGCGCCAGCATGCCTATCCATGCCATCGGGTCGGCCAGTCGGCGCAGCGGCAGCACTCGGCCCAGCAAACCCAGCAACAGACAGAAATAAAGCAGGGCCAGTAGCGCGATACCGCCCGTGAGGCCGGCCGCATCGAGTTGCAAGGCGGGCAACAGGCGTGCCCCCAGGTAGATGTCCAGCAGCAATGTCAGCAGGAAAAAATTCAGCAGAAAACGAAAGCGGCGCATAGGAAGGGGGCGGATCCTGATAAAGGCGGCAAGGTCGGCACGCAACGTTGCGCGCCGACCGATGCAACTGAGACAGAAGCGCTCAGCGGCAAGAATGGGGGTGCTGTGGTGATGCAGGCTTATAGTGTAGCGCGCTGCGTCCAAGTCTGCCGAAGCCGCAGCAATTGACGCTCGGGCCCGAACACGACAAGGGGCTTGCGGTCGCGGGCCTTTGCTTGCGAGCCCAATTCGAAGCTGATAAGGTGGCGCCGCGACGGTGCCATCCGTCGCAACGTTCTCAGGGCGGGGTGCAATTCCCCACCGGCGGTAATGACAGTCATGTCTAGCCCGCGAGCGCTTCCGGCCTGGCGCCGGAAGGTCAGCAGACCCGGTGTGATTCCGGGGCCGACGGTATAGTCCGGATGAAGAGAGAACGGGATCTACCGCGCGGCCTTGAACGGTTGCGCGCGTCCCCGTGCGCCCTGTTTTTGCAAAAAAACAGACAGGAGCTACACCATGCATTCCCTTACGACATCCCAGGCCGTGACGGCCCCGGCACGCATCGCTTTCGTGCAGGCCAGCTGGCACAAAGAGATCGTCGATCAATGCCGCGAGTCGTTTATCGCCACGCTGGAACGTGCCGGCGTGACAGGCCAAGTGGTTGACGTGTTCGAAGTGGCCGGCGCTTTTGAAATCCCCTTGCATGCCAAGCTATTGGCGAAAAGTGGCCGTTACCAAGCCGTCGTCGCGGCTGCGTTGGTGGTCGATGGCGGCATCTATCGCCACGAGTTCGTCGCCCAAAGCGTGATCAGCGGACTGATGCAGGTTCAGCTGGAGACCGAGGTGCCGGTGCTATCCGCCGTGCTCACGCCGCATCACTTCCATGCGCATGACGAACATCAGGCTTATTTCAGCCGACACTTCCTGGTGAAAGGCGAGGAAGCGGCGCACGCTTGCCTGAGCACGGTGGCGGCGCTTGAGCGTTTGGCGCAGCTGACCGCGGGCGCGGCGCCCCAGGCTGAGCAACGAGGCGCGCTGCCGGCCGCAGCTTAAACACGGTCGTCAGGATCTGCGGCAGACTGCTGCCCGGCGGCGCTTCAGGTCACCGGGCGGCAGCAGAAATCATGGTGAGCGGGGCCGACACAAGAAGTTCCGCGCTGATCGGGGTATATTTATGCGGCCTTTGCAGAATTGTAAGTTTTTTTAACAAATCGGGCTCGTATCAATGTCTTATCGCGGTTTCGGCATAATCCTTTGAGCTTGTTACAAGGCCGTAATACCAAGCTGGGACTTGTTGGCTAGCATAAAAGCGTGATTTGCAAGCCAACGAGGTAAAAAATGAAGACGAAAGGAAAAGTTATATTGCCCGCCGTGATGGCGACCGTGTTGCTCGCGACGTCGGGTGTGGCGATGGCGGGGGTCGGCATCGGCATCAACGTCGGCATTCCGGCACCGGTCTATGTGGCCCCGGCTCCGGTGTACGCAGCGCCCCCGCCGCCGGTGTATGTCGCGCCGGCGCCGGCGCCCGCCTATGTGGTCGGTGGTCCGACCATCGTGGTTGGCTGGTATGGCGATCGCTACTGGGACGGCCATCGTTACTGGTCGCGCCATGACTGGTACGCCCATCATCCGCACTGGCATTGAGTCAGGGTTCGGTCCGAGCAGGGCGGACGCAGTACAATAATGACATCGGCGTGCGTGCATCAGGTTGTTTGACAGCCAGATGCAGGCACCGGCTCATCACGCGGCCCGCGCCGCTTCCGGTTCGATACCGGGAATGGCGCGGGCCGTATGTTTTTTGTTACGAGGCGCGGCAGGGGTTGCCGATGCCCCATGATTCATGACTTGAACCGGTAATGTGTGCTGGATCAGTCTGAATTCCGTTTTGCGTACTGGTTGCTAATATTCTCATGTCTGTGACGCCTGCCAAATCCAATAAATCGGCCAAGAAGCCGGCCAAATCCGGCCAAGCGCACCCGCAAGCGCACCCATCGGCCCGGCCTGGCAAGGCGCCGGCCGCCGACCTATCGGCTGGTACGGGCAGTCACGAAATCCGCCCGGGACAATCGCTGGAGCTGTTGAAAGAGCTGCATATCCTGACTCGCGATGGTCGTATGAATCAGGATAGCCGGCGCAAGCTGAAGCAGGTCTACCACCTGTTCCAATTTATCGAGCCTTTGCTGTTGGCGGCGTTGCAGCAGCAAGGCGAGTCCGGTGGCGACCCGGCGACAGCCTCTGTCAACCTGGTGGATCACGGGGCGGGGAAGTCGTATCTCGGCTTTATTCTGTACGACTTGTTTTTCAAGGCGCGCGCCCAGCGGGGCCATATCTTCGGCATCGAAACGCGTGCCGAACTGGTGGCGAAGTCCACCGAGCTGGCTGCACGCCTCGGTTTCGACGGCATGTCCTTCCTCAACCTGACCGTTGCCGATTCCATCGATTCCCAGCGCTTGCCGGCTCGCATCGATGTGGTCACGGCTTTGCATGCATGCGATACCGCGACCGACGATGCGATCCGTTTCGCGCTCGACAAACAGGCGTCTTACATCGTCATCGTGCCGTGCTGCCAGGCCGAGGTGGCGGGGGTCCTGAGGCGTAACAAAGGCCGCTCGTTGCAGCAAGCCTTGACTGAAATCTGGCGCCATCCGCTGCACACGCGCGAGTTTGGCAGTCAGATCACCAATGTGCTGCGTTGCCTGCAGCTCGAATCGCACGGCTATCAAGTCAGTGTGACCGAACTGGTCGGATGGGAGCATTCGATGAAAAACGAATTGATCATCGCGCAATACAAAGATTTGCCGCGCCGTCGGCCGGCACAGCGCTTGCACGAAATTCTGCAGACGCTCGGGTTGGAGACATTGCAGTCGCGCTTTTTCAGCGGCTATGCCGGCGTGTTGGCCGATGCGGCCGGCCTTGCTGAAATGCCGGATCAATCTTAATTTAGTCTTCTCCGCCTGGCCGCATCAAGGCCTGCCAGCCCGCATGGCCCAGCTGGCGTAGGGTGACCTGGTTTTTCTCGTAGATGTCCGCGGCATCCGGAAACGCCGCCACCGCGCGCTCGATGCTCTGCTCGCGCAGCAGATGCAGCATCGGATAAGGGGCGCGGTTGGTGTAGTTCTCGATCTGGTCGGCGCTGCTGCCCTCAAACTGATAGTCGGGATGAAAGCTCGCAATCTGCAGGGTGCCGCTCAGCTTCAGTTGCTGCAACAAGCGATCGGCGAAGTACAACATATCGTTGTATTCCGTGAAATCGGCAAGGGCATCGGGCAGTATCAACAGGGTCGTGTCGATCTGCTGCGGGTCCGCCTCGGCCAGCCATTGCAGTTCATGTTCGAGGTCGCTCAGCACCGCGCTGAAATCGCGCGCGGCGCTGATCGTGTAGCGTATCTGTTCCTTGACATAGACGGATTTGGCAAACGGGCAGAGGTTCAGGCCTATTACCGCGCGCGTGAGCCAGTGGCGAGTGGCGGCGAGAATGGCGGCGGTGCGAGCGTCGAGTGGGTCTGCTGAGTCTGCTGGGCGTGTCATGGGAGGTCGGGCCTGAGCCAGGCGCGTGGAGCGCGCCGCGGTAGTGGCGCATACCGGACGCGCGGGCGCGGGCCGGTATGCTTGAGGGTCAATTTTACCGTGCTGGCTTAAGGGCGCGGTGGCGCTATGCGGCGGCGCCGTATTTGACGTCAGGCTCGCCGGATCAGACGCAGTATCAGCAGCAGTACGACGGCGCCCACGGTGGCTGTGACCAAAGAGGCGAGAATGCCGCCGCCTACGCTGAAGCCCAGGATTCCGGCCAGCCAGCCGCCGATGACGGCACCGACGACACCGATCAGGATGTCCCACAGCAGGCCGAAGCCGCCGCCGCTGACCAGGGTGCCGGCCAACCAGCCTGCGATGCCGCCGATGACCAGCCAAAAGATCAATCCGTGTCCCATATTCGTTCTCCCTCAGTAAGTGCTGCTCGGGTGTTGCGATCGGGTGCAGGTGCCATAGCGGTCCCTACTTGTTGGAGCGCCGCGCGCTAAATTGGTTCCGACGCCATTGCGCGGGCGCTCAGCCGCCGGCCCAACCAGGCAGATAGCGCGCCTGCTCGGTGCGGGCCAGTTTGATGGCTTTTTTCAGGGCGGCGCTAAAATCGCGCTCCAGCGCCGCCAGCTTGATGTGTTCGCGGAAGAAATCGGCCCAGAGAAATTCGCTGAAGGGCACGCTGTCCTTGGCAAAAGCGCCGGCGACACGGGCCTGGCCCGCGAGGCTGCGATACGGATCGTCGGTCAGTTCGGTCAAGCAGGTCGGCACCGCGTCGTAATCACAGCGCTGGCCATCCTGATCGTAGGGGTGGACCCATTGATGGAATTCCATCACGCGCCAGAATGCGTTGGCCTGAAGCCAGGATAGATCTTTCAGCACCAGCAACCAGATGGTCTTCACGTTTTCCTGCAGCAAGGCCAGCCCCAGATGATGGTGGTCTATTACATAGTGCTTGCCACCCGGTCCGAGTATGCAGGGAAACCAATGACGTGCCAACAAGTCTTTGCGGGCTTTCTTGTCCATCGCATGCCACTGGCGCCGCTTTTCTTCCACTTCGGCATAGCCTATGGTCAGCTGGGTAGGGTGTAAATCGAGCAGCTTGGCGCTGACCAGGGGGCGGTAGACGCGTGTCATAAGAGTCCTCTGAGGTTGGAAGTGCGGTGCGCATGGCATGACGCGTGCGATCCGATCATGCCAGATCAAGTTCCGCACCGTGCGGTGACATCACATTCTAGAAGATGGCATCTCGATACCGACATGTTACATATCAGGTCATGGCGCGATACGCAGCTTGTCGATACGTGACTTGCGTGGGCTGGACGATATATCGCACAATGGTTGCGTGCCCAATGACGCTGCCGGGCGTGTGCCAACTTTGGGAGTGCGGTCGGTATGAGCGAGCGGGAACTGGACGAGGTGCAGCGCGATGCCTTGCAGGAAATTGCCAATATCGGCATGGGGCAGGCGGGTGCCGCTTTAGCGCGTTTGCTGGACACCTTTGTTACGCTGTCGGTGCCTGACAGCAAGCTGATCGATGTGGCTGAATTGTCGCGCTATCTTTCGACTCAGCAGGGTATCGCGCGCGTCGTACGGCAATCATTCCAGTCGAATATCTCGGGCGAAGCGATCGTCATGTTCGGACTCGATGGCTACCGCGAGCTCAGCGAGTTGATGGGTTATGAAGACGGCTATGCCGCCGATGCCGCGCAGTCCGAAAACGAAATGCTGTCCGATATCGCCAGTGTGCTGGTTGGCGGGTGCGTGCAGAGCGTATTTGAGCAACTGGGCTGCACCTTGATGTTTACCGCCCCGACCTTTCTGAGCCTGCCCGCACTGATCGACGCGCTTGGCTCAGAGATTCATACCCGCTGGGAAAAAGCCTTGCTGTTGCATGTGCAGTTTACGCTGGAGCAAGGCGGCTTTGCCGCGCAACTGGTGATGTTGTTGCCGGATGAGGCCATCCTCAGCATGAAGCTCGCACTGGACGAATTCCTCAAGTCGGTCTGAGTGGCATCGCAGCCATAGACCGCCGTCGACGTCAGGTAATTCGGTGGTCTATGCGAGGTCGTGTTCGGCGCAGCCGGTATTTTCCGCCAGTGCGGCTAGCGTTTCATCCAGCATGGCCACTAGCGCAGCCAGGCGCGGTTTGCCGACCTGGGTTTCAAGATCTTCATAGATCGCATCGATCAAGGGCTGCATGGTGTCAAGCAGCCGGCGCGCCTTCGGCGTCAGGCTGATCAGGGTAATCCTGCCATCTTCGGCGTGCGCGATGCGACGCACGTAATTCTGGGCTTCCATCCGCGTGATGATGCCGGTCAGGCTGGACCCGAAAATCTGGCAGCGCGTGACGATCTCCTTCAGTGGCAAGGCGCCGACGTCGCTCAAGACGCGAATAATGCGCCATTGTTGCTCGGTCACCCCGTGTTCCCGCAAGACCGGGCGAAACCGGTCCATCAAGGTCTCTCGCGTAATCAGCAGCAGATGCGGTAGGTTGCGATGTTGAAACTTCGCTGTCACGTCTGACGTATCCTCTGGTTGAAGGCTCGGGTGCCGAGGTGTGGGTTTCGGCGTCGCTCGCCACAATACGCACGATGTGACTGGCAATCAAGGTCTGCACCCAGGATATGCGCAGAATGTCATCTTCGTGCCATGCGTCCGGCCTCTTCTATTGTACTAGGACAGCCCAAGCTCGCCCGGCGCCCGCTTTGTCTCAGGTTTTCCACCTGCCACAGCACCCCTGGCCGCTTACGTCTGCGTTCGCTGTGGCGGGCATTTGGCGACGTCTGCAGAAAATCTCGAAGCAGTGCATCATGTTCACAGCACGGTTGCGTGTGCGGCATGACCGCCCAACCTATTTCAATCCGATGGAGTTTCGAATTGCAATTTCGTGAATTGGGCCGCAGTGGCCTGAAAGTCAGCGTTATCGCCCTGGGTACCATGACTTGGGGCCAGCAGAACAGCGAGGCCGATGGCCACGCCCAGATCGCTTCGGCACTTGAGGCCGGCATCAATTTCATCGACACGGCGGAGATGTATCCCGTGCCACCCAAGGCCGAAACCTACGGTCGTACCGAAGCCATCATCGGTAGCTGGCTCAAACAGCATGGCGGACGCGACCGCATCGTGCTGGCCAGCAAGGCGGCCGGACCGGCCCATACGCCGGCGCGCCCATCGCACGTGCGCGGCGGCCGTACCCGTTACACCAAGGTGAATCTGGAAGAGGCGCTGCACTACAGTCTGAAGCGCCTGCAGACCGACTACCTCGATCTGTATCAATTACATTGGCCCGACCGCTCGACCAATATTTTTGGTGAACTGGGTTACCGGCATGTGGAGGATGAGGTGACGGTGCCCATCCTGGAAACCCTGAGTGCGCTCGATGGCTTGGTCAAGGCGGGCAAGATCCGGCATATTGGTCTGTCGAACGAATCGCCCTGGGGCGTGATGCAATTCCTGCATCTGGCCGAGCAGCACGGCTTGTCTCGCGTGGTCAGCGTGCAAAACCCTTACAGCCTGGTCAACCGCACTTACGAGATCGGTCACGCGGAAATTTCGATACGGGAACAAGCGGGATTGCTGGCGTACTCGCCGCTCGCGTTTGGTGCCTTAAGCGGGAAGTACCTGGCGGGCGGGGCCCCGGCCGGTGCGCGCATCACCTTGTTTGAACGCTTTGCGCGCTATAAGGGCGAGAACACCGAGCGGGCGATTTACGAGTATGTGAAGTTGTTCCGCGAGCACGGTATCGATCCCGCGCAGGGCGCTTTGGCCTACGTTAACAGCCGGCGCTTCGTGACCAGCACGATTATCGGCGCCACCTCGCTGGCGCAATTGGCCAGTAATATCGCCAGCGTCGATTTGGTGCTGCCTGGGGAAGTGTTGGACGGGATCGAGGCAATCCATCGCCGCTATCCGAATCCGGCGCCCTGAGATGCCTGGATGGACCCGGGCGCGAGCCGCTTGAGTCCACCCTTCCCCGCCGCAACGCTGACCGCAACTCAGGCCGTTTCTTCCTGTGCCGCGAGTGCCATGGCCTGATCGTAGGCGGTGCGCATGGCGACATCGAACGAGGCATGTTTGGCCACCAGCGAGCGATGCAAATAGATTTCCCAGTGTTTGCGATCCCGGTGCCAAAACAGCAGGCCTTCTTCAAGCGAATTGGCAAACCAGCGCCACAGTCGCGCGTCTTCCGCATTGCTGTCGGCAAGGGCGGCTAGCCGCACGATGTTCAATCTGCCCATCACGTCCATTGCGGGTTCTCCGAACGTTGTACTGCGATTCAATCGACCGGGTCGAACGCGTTATCGCATGGACAATAAGCCCTCGATGCCTGCGTCGACTGGCGACGAGACAGCACACGATGATCGAGGTGGGCTGCTATTTGACGGCGGCTTAGCCCAGACGATGCGGGTACGACCGGATTGGATGCCGCCCATTATGAGACAAGAAAGTCCATAGATTTCATCAATAATCAGCAACAATGAATTGCGCGGATTGAGGTTGATCGGGTCCCAAAACGGCGGATACTTGCCGATTACGCTCGCCGCAAGTCGAATTTGGC